>Ga0307375_10001237_pt1 | contig 28357 bp, 45 predicted proteins | sample TR1MG_FD_202531 | JGI IMG/M metagenome (GOLD analysis project Ga0307375, IMG submission 202531) | Soil microbial communities from Risofladan, Vaasa, Finland - TR-1 | ecosystem: Environmental > Terrestrial > Soil > Coastal area > Acid sulfate soil | place: Finland: Risofladan, Vaasa | collected...
TGGCCTAAGTTCTGCTGGATCGCCACGACGTCAACGCCGGCCTCGTACAATCGCCTGGCGTAGGTTCGCCTGCAATCGTGTGGCCGGACTGTGACCGGTTCGCCGTCAATCACGATGGGATAGCCGCCCAAGACGTCCTGTACCGCTCGCACTGTCAACCGTCCGGGCCTCACCGTCTGCCCGTCCCTGTAGAAGCCGCGAAACACCGGCCCGTCCCGGATACCGGCCACCTCCAACCAACGATCAACGATGGTGAGCACCCAGGACAGCGCACCGTAGGGGACGAGCCGCTCCTTGCAGCCCTTGCCCTCTCGGACGTGCAAGGCCAACTCACCACCCAGCCGTTGCCGTAGATCGGTCACGTCCAATGCCGTCAACTCTGCCTCACGAACACCCGTGCACAGGAGCAGGCCGATTATGGCGGTATCCCGCAACCCGCGCACGGTGTCAACTCCAGGGGCCGCCAGTAGCGCGCCGGCTTGCTCACTCGTTAGCCGCAATTGATCACTGTCGGGTCTGTCTTGGCGCGTGACCTGCTTGACTGGAGACAGGTCGGGATCGATCGCGTTCTCTATGCGCGTGAGCATTTCGTCAACCCATGCTTTGCGGTCTGCCGGGCCGTCTCCCACATGCACGGCAGCCGCTTCAAACAGTGCTTGCCGCGTCTCGTTGTCCTTGACTATGGCTCGGTAGCGCGCCCGAACTGTGGACAGGCAGGCCGCCACGGTAGAGGGTCGCTTGCCGTCTGCCAGCATCGCGTCACGGTACGCCGCCAAGTCGGGATCGTGCCAGGGCCGACCGTGCCCGGTCTGCCACTTTGCAAAGTGGGCCAGCCGCGAACGTGCGTACTTGTCCGCGCCGGCCGGTATCAACTCGAAGCGCGTGTCTGTAACGATCGTCAGTTCGTCTGTCATCTTGCCTTCTCCTGATAGCATCCGTCAACAATGGTAGGGTTTGAGAAAGTGAACACACTCGAACAGGCGTATTTACTTCGTCTTACCTTCGTCTTACCTTCGTCTTACCTTACACTTACCTTGCCGGGTGCAAGCGTCCGCTGGCACTGGTGCCGATTGTAAGGCCATCCCCCCCGGCAAAAGATTCCACATAGTGCCGCCCGCTCGATCTGGGCAGCGGGAAATCGCACCAGTCTTAGGATCAGACGGGTTGTCCGCGGACAAGGTCTGTCCTCCGCTGCGCCAGCCAGGAGCGCCTGTCCGGAGGGCGTCACGTCATCGAAATGTCGTCGAAATGTCGTCAAAAGTTCACCAATTTGTGGCGAAAGCCCGGCCCAACCTGGATGGTGACAGAATCCCCCGCCGGCGACGTCGGCCGGCCTGGCCCACGTCCGAGGGCGAGAATCCAGGTGGACGTGAGGTAAGCCAGAGCCAAGCACGAGCAGAGTAACAGAATATAGAACCATTCCAACGAGTTTTCGAGTCCTCGACCCGTATCCGTGGCGGTTACAGTCTCATTCAGCCGCCACATACAGTGCTTTTCACTCCATCGGGCGAAAGCAGTTCTTGAGAGAAGTTTCCACCTGCTGCCACTTACCTATCGCTTTCCTATCATTTGCCCATCATTTCACCCACAAGCCTGTTGCTTCACCCTGGCGCGTCATCTCCACGTGTGCAGGCCAACCGTCAGGGGTGTCTTACCTTCGTGGCTATCAGGTTGACTTGTCAAAGCGACAGGCCCTTTCCCCCACCCATCTACCCTCGCCCACTGGCCCGCCACACCACCCACGCCAGCATCCCGCAAGCGCCCACGGCGATGGGCCAGCGGATCACCGCCGGCGTGGGGTCGCCCTGGTCCAGAGCCCCGGCCAGGAGCGCCAGCAGGCCCACGATCACGGCCAGCGCCAGCCGCTCCCGCCTGCTCACCGGTCGCCCTCCTCGCCCTGGGGAGGGCGAGGCCACACGGTCATCTCTGTCTCGACCGGCTTGTCCGCCTTCTTCATCAGCAGGGCCTGGGCAACCCAGTTCGGGGCCGTCGCCAACGTGAGCAGGTCACCTTTGTGCAGAGCCCCACGATCGTGCACCCACCTGGCCGTGAGCGGGTGATCCTCATCCACGATAGCCAGGACAGCCTGCCCCGAGTGCTTGCCTGTCCTCGAGGACCCACTGGCCCAGGCCGACCAAAGCGGGTTACCGCTGATCGAGTCATCCCGGTTCCATTTCTGGGTCGCCGTCGCCAGGACCAGGTGACAGACCGGCGTGTCGCCCTCGGCGTCATCCAACACCACGTACTCCCACTGTGGGGAATGCTCCCAGGTGTACGTGCGTGTGGAATACCAGGGGTAGCACGGTCCCTCCACGTGCTTGCCCGTGAGGGTCGCGCCGGCCTGGTGCTGCGTGCGCATGATGCGCACCCGGGCCAGGTCGCCGCCGGGATCGGTACGCTGGTCAAATACGTCAATCCGCCCGTGCCAGGATGCGCCGTAGGCTTTCCCCTTGATGGTAGCGCGCCGGTAGGGCCTGATCCTGTGGCCGTCCTGCTCCTCGACCGTCGTGAAGTGGAGCCGGCCCACTGCCTGGCTCACGTCGCAGCAGGCGAACTCTAACAGGCATTCCCGCTCAGTGACAGTGTGGTGGTCATCCTTGCCCAACCTCACGTCAGCGCAGGTCGGGCAGCGCAGGGGAGGGCACTGCAGGCCCTTGGCCGCGTACCACTCCGGTGACCATTCGAACTCCCTACCGCAAGCCGTGCAAATCTGTGTCTCCATCGTTCTCGTTTCTCCTCTCCAGTTCTTGAGTCAGTACCCGCTTGATTCTGTGCCGGTACTTTTTCACCGCGTCCACTGAGGTCCCGAGGGCGGTGGCAATCGCCTCGTTGCTCCACTGCCGCTGCAGCGCGTTGGTGATGAACACCTCGCGGGCAGTGGCCCGGGCGCCACGCCGGCCGCGCTTGGCTCGGCTCTCCAGGAAGATGCGCTGCAGGTCGCGCAGGATCTCATCGGGCAGGCCCTCCAACTCCTCCGCTTGCACTGACAGGAGAGGGGCCACGCCGGCGTCCTCCGTCAGCTCCTTCGTCCACAGGGGATTGCTCCCCCACAAGTGCCGGATGAAGAACTTGATGACCTCCCGACGGGCCGAGACCACCGCATAGCCGACGTTGCCCGGCCACTTGCGCCAGGCCCTCCAGAAACCCTCAGCAGCGGATTGGGTAGCGTCCTCGATCTCGTCGTGATCGAACAGGACGCCGAGCCGTCGCTGCGCTCCCTGTACAGCCCAGTGCAGTTTCTTGATCAGAAGGTCAATCTCGATCACCATATACCCCACGCGCTCGCCGGGGCAGCCAGCACCCATCGTGTTAGCAAAGTTCTGCCGAAGTTTCGACGATATGATGTCTCCGGCCCAAGTCGTTCTAGTCCCTTGTCCATCGGTCAAGCTCCGAAACCGGTATGCACCAGCGCTCACGTCGTTTGTATGCCTCGATCAGACCATCCCTGAGCATGCACCTGACTGTCTCAGGCGATGCACCTATCGCCTGCGCGAACTCCAATGCCGTCAACTCGCGCCGTGTCCAGGGTTGTGCAGCCAGCAGCCGCTCATATTCCGCTTGGACCTGGTCGAGCAGCCGGAGATCACGCAACACAGTGCTTCGATTTACGTGCAGAATGTCCCCCACTGCCTGGAGGGTCTGTCCTACCAGCACCGCGTCCTCGCGCAGTCGCCAGAGCAACAGCAAGCGCGCTGCCTTCGTGATCGTCTGGTTTTCACGTTTGCCCATTGCTATCCCCAGGCCTGGCCGGTTCGCCACTGCCGGCCGCAGATGGTCTGACCATCCCCTATGGTGACGGCGCTCGATGCTGGCCAGCGCTCTGTGTCTCCACCGTGCCCTTGCTGCCGGTGACAGGCCGCCCCAGGTGGTGACGAGATCCAAACGGCCGCCGGCGTTTCCGGTCACCACGTCCAGGATGGCGACAGGTCGTGCCGGATCCCCCCGTGATCATCGCCGCTGACACCATCCCGCCGTCACCACGCTTACCCGCCATGCCCTCGCCACTTCTGGGCGTAGTGACGGGATCCACGTCGCTGGCGGATCCCGCCGTCACCACGGTCTGCCGTCATCCCCAACCCTCACTCCTAGCGTGCCATAGAACTGGCGCAGCGAGTAACCGCACGACGCCAACCCGTGCCGGATCGTCTGCGCTTCGTGCTCCAGATCGCGCCGCGTCTTTTCGCGCTCCAGGGCCGCCCGTGCCGCGGCGATACGGTCCGGATCACTGCCCACGTAGGAACGCAGCCGCCCGCCAGGAGCAGGTTGGCCGTGCATGGGGCAGGCCTGATCAATGCTATGATTCAGGTACAGCCGGTCAGGCTTCCCGGCCTCGCGCCGCCAGTATTCCACGCCCGTGCACGTGCGCCCATCCAGATTGGCAAGATCGCCCTCGATGTGTGCGAGGTCTTCCACCCGTCGCCGGATCGCGTCGCCCGCACCGTCGGCCATTCTCAGCACTCGCTCCACATTCCCGTTGTCCATCTCGTCATCCTCCACTGCGCTTCCCCCTTCTGTGTGGCGACAAGCACGACATCGTCGCGGCCCAGATCGTCAGCCCCTTTGTCACCACGCCTCAATCCCAGCCCGGCGCCTCGGGGTCACAGGCCGTCGTGACTCTTGCCGTATCCTGAGCCAGCAGGCCAGCCGCCGTGCACAGCGCCGCCACCAGGTGTCGCATCTCCTCTGGCCAGATTACGACACTGCCGCTGACTGCGTCGTCTCGCTCCATAGCGAGACAGCGCAGCATGACCAGCGCTCGATCAGTGCCATCGTGTGCCCCAAGGTGCACTTCCAGCACCAGGTCATCACTTACCTTTACCGTGTGCATCTTCCGCCTTTCCTTCCTCTGCAGGTCGCGTCGCCCGCTCCTCGCCGTACAGCGCCGCCATCGCCGCCGTGCATCCCTTGCAGATCGGCGTCAGCACCCAGCGCCCCGGCCGCTCAGGATCGCGGTCGAGCAGCCCCATCGTTGCCGGTCGCCCGCAGACCGTCTGACCATCGCCCGTCCCGCAGGGCAGGGGAGGGTCAAGCCGTATGATGCGCGAGTGCTCGCCGTCCATTGTCTCCACCTCGTTTCGTTCTCAGGCTCACCACCTGGTGTCTGCCCGCCACCTGTCGCCGGGTGACGGGCAGGGCCAGCCGATCAGCCCACGTCGTAGTCAATTCCGTGTTCCCACATGCGCACCTCCACACCGCACTTGGAACACGCTACGTGGTACGGGCCCAGGCTCACTTGCACACCGCCACAACCTGGGTGGGGTTCGTGACAGTGCACCATGTACGCCGTCCACAGTCTGTCGTCGTGTACCCTGGTCAGGCCGCGCAACTCTTCCGGCATATCCGCCGGGATCGCGCTGGGGATCGGAATCCACCAGGGGGACTGTACCCAGGTGCTGTACGGCTCAGCGTCTGCCAGCGGTAACGCCTCTTGGTCTTGGCGGTACTTTGCCATCCACGCATCCAGATTAGGCGCGTTGCGTCGCCGGTTTTCCCACTCCACGCGCTGGATTGACTTCTCTCGCAGTTCGGCGTTGATGTACAGCAGGCAATGCCGTAACTGGAAGAGGCTTCGTTGCTCCAGCGTCATAGTGAGCATCGCGCCGGCGTCGGTGTTCTGGTGAGTTACAGCGCCCAACTCCCGCGAGTAGAAGCAAGTCCTCGCGCCGTCGCCGTCTTTCCACCCGCATACGGGACAGGGCCCGCCGGTTCTCTGGGCCTCTTTGTGCTGGCGATATGCCTCGTGCCAGTCCGCAACTTCACCCATAGTTCACTCCCTCGCGGTCGGGTCGGGGCCGGCCTCGCGCAGGTCCTTGACACCCCAGCTCGACAGGTCTACCGGTTCGCCCCGTTCCAGCGCCGCGAGGTCTGCCTCAGCCCGTGCGAGGTAGTCCACGTCCGTCTGAGGCTTCGCGCACTTGGGGCAGAGATACACGCCCTCTCCTTCACCACCGGCGAAGTAGGGGCTTGTGCTCCTGGGTAACGGTGTGCCGCAGCCCTGGCAGATCGGGATCGTCACGACCTTCTGTACATCGTCGGGCAGGTCGCTCAAATCCTCCACCCACACGACGGGCATACCATAGCCTGGCGGCAGGTGGTCGTCCACGCCCTCGATAGGCTCTGCCTGGTCATCCAGGATGCGAACGCCAGAGTTGCCGCCCCATACCAGGTAGCCCGTGATGGGGCCTCCGACTGGGCCGCCGCTGATGTCAGGCCGCTCCTGAGCCAGCCAGCGCACCCGCGCCACGTGGACCTGGCAGGGCCGGCCAGTGAAGAGATCCGTCCAGCCCACCACCTCCAGGACGCGCCGCTCGTCCTCTCCGAACGGGATCATGATGCTGTCGTTGACGTACTCCTCTGACAGCCGCTCGAACGTCTGGAGAGGCAGGCCGGCCGGGTAGTTGCTGGTCGCCTTCACGTACAGTTGGAATTTCTCAGCCATCGCGCACCCCCTCCCCGGTCGGGTCGGGGCCGTCACCCACGCTTGCCATCGCTTCTGCCAGTTCCTCGCGCTCCTCCATCCAGTCATCGAGGGTCGGCTCAGGCCGTGCGAACGTCAGAAAGTCGTCGCCGTCCACGTGCACCAGCGAAACCTCATACTCTGGCAGCATGTTGTTGAGTTCGTCGGCCACGTCTGCCAGTTCGCGCCTCAGCCGGTTCTCCATTCCGTCGTCGCCGGCAGCCACGTCCAACAGGTCGGTGATGTGTATCATTACCCTGTCCATCGTTGCGCCTCCCTACAACGCGGCCTCTGCCAACTGAACCAGCTTGGCGTAAGGGATGCGGTCGCACTCACCCGCACGGATGCGGGCAACCAGATCGCTTGGCGATTCCTTCACGTCCACGTGCTCCAGGACGTGATTTGCGAAGGGGATACCGAACTCCCCGAACTGGTAGCCAGCCCGCTCTACCAGGTCTTGGGTCACCGTTTCGCCGTCAGGTACGTCGGTGATCACCAGCTTAGGCAAGTGCTGGTGTGGCGTCTGAACGTGGATAAGATGGTAAACGCACCAGGTTGTTGACATTTGCTCCTCTCCTATGCTTATGTTAGAATTCGCTTGCGGCTCCGTCACTCCCGCACAAGGGTTACCGGGCCGCCCTGGGGCAGACGGTCACCCGCCTGCCCCCTCGATTGCCCGCCCCAGGCCACGCCCCAGGGCAGGCAGGCAGTTACTCGATGGCTTTGGGGTTCGTGGTCCCCGGACACACGGTCAAATGCTCGATAGACACCTCCTCTCTCCCCTCAGTCCCTTCTTTTTGTATGGGCAACACCGGTCCCCGTGGCGTGCTTGGCAGTTCGCCTCTAGCGACGTCACCGTTGACAATCACGGGGATAGCGCCCGCCACACTGGGCAGCATATCGCCCGGCCTCGCGTTCTTTGTCGCCTTGGCTACAGAAACCAGGCTGCGAGCAGTCAGGGCAACCTCTGTAGCATGCGCCGTCGCCGCCAGGCGCATACGGTCAACGCCCGCCGGATCGCTCAGCCGTGCCCGTTCCCCGCTCCTGGTGTCAATCAGGTACCCTTCGTGTATGACCAGGGGAGGGGGCAGCAAGGTCTGGTTCTCTACCCCAATGCGAACGTAACCCGCCGTCAGCATCGCGCGCTTGACCGTCGCGGTAGAGTGCCCCCAGGCCAGGATCACGAAGGCCACCGCCCCCCCTACTGCTACCACTGGGATAGCGATAGCGCCCGCCGTCGCCAGCGTGTGCGAGGTCTTGACACTCGCATCTGCGCGCGCCCGGTCGGTCTGTATATCCGCGTCTGCGCGTGCCAGGATGGTTGACGCTTCGGCTTGCCCGCGTGCCCGTATCGCGTCCGCTTGCGCGCCCGCCTCTACCGTCGCCACAATGAGTTGTGTCTGCATTTGCGTAGTGTAGGCCGTGCGGGTCGCTTCCAATGCTACCGCGTGCGCTTCCAGTTCCCGCTGTAGATCGGCTTGCCTCACCTGCAGGTCAACGTCCGCGTTCCCTTTGGCAATGTCCACTGCTACGGCGGTAGCCTCTGCGCGTACCTCACGCACAGGATCACCCGCATGGAATTGGCCGCCGCCGCTTTCCACAGTGCAACCCGCCCCCACCAGCACCAGGAGCAGGAATGCAACCGCCAGATAGATCGCTTTCGCTTTCATAGCCTCACCTCTTGGTAACATTGAATCTGTGCCGCCTGGTCTTGTACAGCAGCCTCTAGCGCCTCCCGTTTGCCTTGCTCCCCGCCACAGTCAGCAAACCCAACACCGCAGAACAAGCGCCCATCGTAGCAAATGAGGATTTTAAGCGCCGTCTGGCGTTCGTTTTGTACGAAGTCGGTTATGTCTGCCTTTGCGCGCAGGATGTCCAATGTACTCATTGCTCACCTCACCCGCTGCAATCCACCGACCGCGGGCTTGTACAGGCCGTATCCTACCGGAACAAGCGCGCCGGCCACGTCGGCCAGCGGATCACGGGCCGAATTGGCGGTTTGTAGGTTTGTAGACTGCTCCAGGTCGGTTTGTAGGGGGGTTTGTAGGTTTGTAGGGGGGGTTTGTAGGGTTTGTAGGGTTTGTAGTTTGTAGGCAATTTGCCTCAAATCGTCGGTTACGCGCCGCTTGTTCCCGTTCTGAGAATCCTTCACAAGCCAACCGCGCGTTTCCCACTCATGCGCAAGCCGTCTGGTCTCGCCTTGTCCCTTGCCTGTGGCCATGATGTCTGCCAGCGAAAGATAGCCGTCGTTTTCCTCCAGTGCCCACAGGACAAGCGAGAGTTCGCCGGGTGACAGAACGCCCGCGCCCGCCGTCGAGATTGCCAAGTTTGCTTTGTCCAGGTAGTAGGCTTGGAACGCCCCCCACCTGGTGGACACCGCCCGACCGGGCCGGGTGATGTGCACTGCCTCAGAACACCCAACCGACCGCGCCAGTTCCTTGCCTTGCACACGAAAGCACACCGGCGATACCTGATCACGAAAACGCCCGACCACCTCTTTTGCAAAGTCTTGGGCCGCGCACACTAGGTTGACTCCAAACTTACGCCCGCGCCAGGCCAGGGAGGCGGTATCACTAGCGAACTGCCCACGCGCGCCACCGTTGGCGATACAGGTAGCGTTGTACTCATCCAGGATCACCAGAAGACGGGGCAAGGGGTCCTCACCAGACTTGACGGCTTGCGCGTTATAGTCCCCCAGGTTGTCAGGGAATCCGCCAGCAGCCGCGTACAGGGCCGCGCGCTTGTCGCATTCCCCCAGGGCCAGCCCGACCACGCTATGGGCCTCTTGAGGGTTAGCGGCGATAGGTGCCACCAGGGAAGCGCAACCTGCCAGCATGGGGAATGTCGCGCCGTCCAGGTCCGCCAGCAGCAGTCGCGCGCCGTCTGCGATTGCCTGATGGGCCAGTAGCCGCAGAAACACCGACTTGCCGAAACCCGTTTCACCGGCCACCAGCAGGTGCCCCAACTTGTCCCAGGTGCACCGCGCCTCACCCGCCAGGCCGATACCCATGCGAACCATGCCGCGCTCGATACCGGGAAAGTCCGCCCGACCAGGCAGTCGGGGCCGGCCACTGAGTAGGAATCCATAGCGCAGGCCAGATGTGTTGCTCAGGTAGACAGGGACACCGCGCGCCACCGTGCTAACCTGATGCAGAGTTTCCCTGCTGATGTATGGCTCCATGCGCGCAATGCGCCTCACGTCCAGTGCACCGAAAAGCCAGACGTGCCCGCCGTCGGAACGGGTCAACACCCAGTCCGTGAAGCAAGGTTCAAGTCCTCGTTGTGCAAGGACGTGTGGCACCAGCCGCGCCAGTCGGTTTGCCTTGTCTACGAAGGTTTGTTCAATCGCCATCGCTCACCACCTCAGGCAGTAACGCCCGCTCGGTATCCTCAATCCACCCGCTCACCATAGGTGTAGGCTCCTGTAGCACTCTCACGGGTGACGGGGCCGCCGTCGCCGTTCGCTCGCGTTGCCCATGCGGTAGCAGGAACACATCACCGCCCGCCCGCGCCTTGACGGTTTCGTGAGCATTGGACGCCAGCGCCAGGTTGCCCGCCTGCTGGCGCATCGTCGCGCGTTCTTGCGCCTCAGCACTGGCCGCCAGGAGTGGCGAACGCTCGGCCCCGCGCGCCAGGTCCGTGTACACGTTGCCAGCGCGCAGGGGCAAAGCGAAACGATCGCCACGCCCCAAAGTCAGGATGGTTTCGCCCGCCTCTGGCGCCCGATGCACCAACCGCGCCCGCGCTTCCCAGACCTGGAGCAAGCGCCAGCCGACGAACGCAAAAGACACCAGGCCGGCCACCAGCACCACCCAGGGCAGTGCCATCAGAAACGGATCCATGGCCGCTTGCCGTCGCGTATCGCGCTCCAGGTCAAGCACCGTCCGCGTCGCCTCTAGGCTCACCGCTTGCCGTGTGCTTTCCACCCGCACCGCGTCGAGCGGGTCAGGGCCAGCCCCACCGCAGCCAGCAGCCGCTATGATCATAGCCGCCGCCAGGATGATCACCGCCAAGATCGTCTTACGCATCACACACCTCCAGACCAAACCACTACCACGTCCACACGCGGAGGGTACGCCGCCGTCAACAGGTTGCGCATGGTTCGCGCTCGATACGCTGCCTGTACCCGTTCGTGCTGTAGGCGGGCCAGGCATTGGCGTTGGCGCTCCAGGGCCAGGCCGGCGTACAGCAGCAAGATCGTGCCCGTGCCTGCCAGTAACATAGTCACGCTGCAAAGTTGCTCAAGAAATGTCAACCCGCCCATGCTCTACACCTCCCCCAGGTCAAGTAACATCTGCCTTGCTCGGGCCGCGTCCATTGGCTTGCTGGCCGCCGTCGCCCGCGAGGTCAGGCTTGACGGCCGTACCGCTGGGGCCGGCTCCAGGATCGGGGCCGCTTCCCCCGCTTGCGCTTGCTCCAGTTCGTAGGCCAGTGCCCAGGCTTCCCGGTAGGCCGGGTGATGACAACGCCCCCGACCGTTGCGCAGCCAATCGCAGGCCACGCGCCCGTTGCCAAGATTGAACGGGATGACGTCACGGAACACACGCCCGCAAAAACCGTCATACCTCACCTCCGTTGCTCCAGTCCCCATAACGTTGCCTATCTGTGGCATTGCGGATCGGCTCGGCTCACGTCACCCGCCGCGCCCTTGCACCATACGCCGTCTGATAACCTATGTGAGTACCAGGTTTCCCCATCCTTCTGGTGCCGCTCCATTGCCGTGTGGTGAATTGAGCAAACAACCGATGGGCCAGCAGCCGCCTTTTCCTTTTCTTCTGCTTCTTCTTTTAATTCTTCTTCTTTGGGTGAACTGGGGTTCACCCCCCTGGTGAACTGGGGTTCATGGGTAGTAGTGAACTGGGGTTCACCCCTGAACTGTAGTTCACCCCCCCCTGTGGATGACTCCAGCATCAGCCGACTAAAACCAGAAAAGTCATACACCGTTGTCTCACCAGACCGATAGCGCCGCTCCAACAGGCCGCGCTCCTCCAGACTTGCGAGTAGTTTCTGTAATGCGCGTTTCGTGTACCCCAGTTGCCTTGATACTGTGCCGATTGAGGGTCTACACTCAGACTCAGGCATGTTATACTGGTAACGTGCCAAGTGTATGATGACAAGAAACTCTTGACGGGTCACACCAGCCGCCGCGTAACTGTCCAAAAAGAAGTTAGGTATGTCAGTATGGCCGCCGTCCAGGATGGGAATGCCCCACCGGAAAGAAAAAGTATCATCTTGGCTCATTGTTCTTGTCCCCCGCTCTGAATTTGTCACCAGTCCGCGCCACCCGTCAACCGCGAGAGCATGGGTTGACAGGTGGGGCAGCCGGTCACGCGCCATCGTCAAAGAACACGTCCAATTGCTCATTCAACCGCGCTGCAAGTTCGGGATCCTCTTGTCCAGGTGCAAGGGCAGACTCAGCAGGGGCCAGGCGGTAGGCCGCCAGCGCGTCACGCACCACCGTCGCTATGATTTCGGGCAGCCGTGCCAGTTCATGGGCAACAGTGTCCTTGACAAGCGCCTCTTGGCTATCCCCGTTCTGCAAACGGATCACCATGCGGATCGCCTCACGCACTGCCTGGGACTTGTCGCCCTGGGCCTCGTACCAGGCCATCACGTCGTCGTCTGTACCTTCCCTAAGTCGAATGTGAATGAATGGCACCGTAACCCCCCTAAAACGTGTTGTGTTTGTTAATACAAACCCCTTAAAAACCCTTGACGTGTTGACAAACGCAACACGTTTCTACGCCCCAAACTTGCGCAACCCAGCGCGCAGGTAGCCGGTTACGTTGGCAAACTGCGGATCACCGCCAACCGTCCGTGTGTGAGGGTACACCTTGCGCATGTGTGGGGCCAGTTCCATACTACCGCCACCGGCCAGCACTACCGCCTTGAGTTCCACGCCAGTGCCCCACAGGGTACGCGCGTGCGATACGATGGTATCCGCAAGGGCTTCAAGGTGTGGCTCTACCAGGTGGGAGATATTGACCGGGTCCCCGTATGGCTCTACCGTGCGCACCCTCACCGCTTGGTCAACCTTGCCAAGTTGCAGTGTCCAGTCGAAACCGTATTCGCGCTTGAGGTCCTTTGCCACCTTCTGGAGCAGTTCGGCCATGCCTGTTGTGATACTGTCCGACTCTACCTCTACGTATCGCAGGCGGTCAACCAGGATGTAGTTCGTGGTCAAGGTGCCTACGTCTACGATGCCCACCCGCGCGCCCGCGAGGTCCCCATCTGCCAACTGCCCGCGTCGGTCGAGCACCAGGGCAAACAGGCTCCCCATCGCTTGGGGCATGGTGTGAACACCGACAACCTCGAAACGCCGTTCCCGCTTCCCCTGGCGTTTGACCACGTGCGCGCCTTTGAGCATATCGCGCAAGGTTGCCTTGCCTTTTTCGTCGTAGTCGGCCACAGGCAACCCGCTCACCACTGCCACTTCACCCGCAGTCGTTGCCAGGAGTTCGCTTGCCAGCGCATAGAAAAGCGCCTTGTGTTCTGCGCTCCCAGTCCGCGAACCGTCCAGGGTTTGACTGCGGCTTGCGCTCTGGAGTTCGGCTTGCTCACCTACGAAATACCAGCGCCCGTCAACCTCTACGGCGATACCGTGCCCATTGGCCGGGATCACGTCGCTTTCGTAGCGGATCGCCTCAGACGGTCCCACCAGTGAAGGGATTAGGGCTTGTCCGTGTAGGGTAAGCGCCTTGCTCCAACCATAGCCAATGTCTACTGCTAACACCTCAGTCATTGCGTCACCTCCAGAGAGTTCTTGATTTGCTCCTGTTGGCCGTCGCCGGCCAGGGCCTCTACCGCCCGTTCCAGGTGCACCCTACCCAACACACGCGCATGCCGTTCGTGTGCAATCTCACGCGCCTTGTCTAACACGGGCAAAAGTGCCCGCGCGCTGTACCATTCTGCAAATGTCTGCAACCATCGGTTTGCTGCCACCGTCGTTTTCATCCTTCACCCTCACCCGCTTCGTTGTCTGGTGGGGCAGGTGCCCGTCATAACCCTGCCCCTTGCTCTACTCTCCCAGTAACTTGCGCATCAGTGTCAGCACTCTTGCTTTATCGGCCTCGCTCAAGCCTGCGAGTAAGCGCCGGAATTCTTTAATGTTGGCTTCGATGTCAGGGTCGGCTTGCTCACGTTCGCGCTTGCGCTTCTTGGGGGTTTCCTTTGCCTTAGCCATCGCGTCATCTCCTGTGTGATACTGCGTTTCCCCCCTCCAGCGCTGTTTGTATCCTCCTGTCAACTTCCCCCGTTCTTTCGTGCCTGGTAGTGGGCCAGTTGGTCAAGATAGTCGCGCGTGCTGTCAAACAGCGTGCCACTATCCTCCCAGGCCGTCTTAGGGTCCGGTAGAGGGTACTCATTGGCGTTCACGTCAACCCCCTCCAACCGCCCTACGATGTCCTTGTGCAGATCGGCCAGCCGTCCCCGCAGGCCGGATACCGCCTCGTCAAAGGCCGATACCGCCTGGTCAAAGTGCTCGCGCAGTTCGTCTATCTCAGGCTCCAGATCGGCCAGCGCTTCCGTGCGCTCATCGCTCAAGCGTTCCTGTAATGCGTGCCGCCGCTCGCGTGCTTGTCCCTCAATGTCCCCGTCGTAGTATTCCAGGAGTGCAGTCTCTACGATACCGGCCAGCGTGCCAGGGTGTAACGCCTCTAGCGCGTCCAATTCCACCGCGCCCTCACCGTGCACACCCTCGAACGCGCCTCGCCGCTTTTCGGTTTCCTTAATAGGGGTCCGGGGCAGTCGGTAGGTTTGCACCTGGTCTTGGGTCAACGCGATAGGCTCTAGGCGGATGTCCAGGTCAAGGCCGCCGTCACGGATGAAAAACTCAATCTTGCGCGCCACACTCACGGGCATACCAAAACCCGCCGGGTCAAAGTCGCTGATGTAGAAGATGCGGCATGGTCGGTCTGCGCGCTCTACCCGTCGCACCAGTTCAAGCGTAGCCGTGATAGAGAGTTCGCCCGCGCCCGTAACCAGGTTGACGCCGTAACGCTGGCAAAGCGGCTCTAATACGTCGTTCATGGTGGTCTTCTCAACCCACACCTCCAGGTGGTAGGGTTGCAGGTTGCCCGCGTCGTAGCCGTCAACCTGGAAGCCCGGCAAGTCTGGGAACGTCGGCAGGGTCACGTCCAGCCCGCCCCAGGTGCCAGTCAGCGAGTAAGACGGTTCGGGGTCGCCCCAGTACTGCGCGTTGATGACGGGATCGGGGTTGCGCCGGTCAACGAAGGCGCTGGAGTCTACCAGCCCCAGGTAGCGCGCCCGCGTGCTTGCCAGCCCCAGGAAGTCCCAATCCGCCTCGGTGTTCTCATACGGCTTGCCGTTGGGCTTGAGCACTGGCGGGTCCTGGCTCACCAGTTGGTAGTGCATCCGCCGCAGGTGCACGCCCGTGCCGTAACCGAACTTGTGCCACAAGTCGGCGAACCAGCGCCCCTTCTCCAGATCGCCCTCGGTGCCGACGTAAAAGGGATCGTGCTGAGGAGCAAGGGCAATGAGGTCCTTGACCGTCAGCCCTTCATCTTGGGCCAGTTGCTTGATCGTGTTATAGTCCATTTTGAGCACCTCCACCTTGTGGTATAATACAGATGGGCAAGGGGAAGGTTAGCACCTCCACCGCGCCCACCGCCCTGGTGTTACCGCACCAGGGCTTTTCCTATCCTTTCCTCCCGCGCCCCTGGGCCAGCAGGTCATCCCGATACGGGTTGTGCTTCTCAGCGCCCAGGCGGTCCATTTCGGCCTTGTGCGCCAGCAGGCTCGACAGATTCACCAGCCAGTCACGGCCAACCTTACGGGCCTCGATACGCTTGCTTTGGGCCATCTGGCGCATGTAGGAAATGGAATAACCTGTAAGGCTGGCCGCCTCATCAGTCGTAACCCATCCTTCCGTTATCAGTTCGCCCATAATGTCCTCCTGTCTCATCTTATACGATGAAACTTGCTGGAAAAAGAGAGACCGCTTGCCTTCTTGCAGTCTCATCGTATACGATGACAGTATACCACGCTGCAGGGAAACTGTCAAGTGTTAGTTCGGTGAAGTTTTACGAACTGGGGGGATTGTCAGCCCACGCCCTTGTGGGATCATGCTTACTGGTGCCCAGGCGGGTCATCTTCTCAGCATAGGCCAGCACTTCAGACTTGCTTAGAAACCAATCACGCCCGCGCTTTCGCGACCTGATTCTGCCCTCCCTGGCAAACTGTCTCAGCGTGACAGAACTATACCCCGTCAGGTCCGCCGCTTCCTGGGTCGTGATCCACTCGGTCGGGTTGAAGTCGTCAGGCATCTGCCTCACCTTACAGAACTCGCCGGCCACACCAGCACGGCTGGCGCCGCTATGTTTCAATCGAGAGGGCTAGCGATCCCGCCCTTTGTACGTGTCCGGGAAGTCTTTCATCTGCTTCTGAGTATGGGCGATCAGACTCCCCTTCACACCTCTTACTCCATAGTAAGGGGGATGGTCGGTCACTGGTTTGACGTCCACACAGTAAGCGTGGAAGATGTTATTGCCTACGTAGACCACGGCCTCGACCTCGACACCTGCGGTTCCGAACAGAGGATCACCTATGTAGAAGAGATCGCCCACCATGGGACGGTGGCTGCACTCCACGCTGTAGAGAGAGTCGGCATAGATGTCATCAATTGCGCTGAAGAGAATCACGATGTACACCTTCTTCCCCTTTCCTCTATCGGCATCTTCGTCTCCGTGCTCGTCCCTACCTCGGAGCTGCAAAACTCGCCAGCCTCACCAGCGCTGCAGTGACGGCCATCTCTGTGCGTTTGCCCACCTGTCCTTGGCGAGCTTGCTTCAGGGCAAAGATGTACTACAATGAAGTAGCCCTAGTCCTCGCCCTTATCCTCCCCCGACTTGGGTGGGCGAGAGGACGCCCTGGATTCGGAGAGCTCTGCATCTGTGGGCGTAGTGCGGGCCTTGGTGATCCACCCCAGTGGTTGGGGTTCAGGCTCTGGGGGAGGGGACGGATCCGGTTTAGGCTTTGGCTTCTTCTTGTCTTCTGGCATTGGAGGCTCCCTCTATGAATGAGCAGGATTCCGAAACAAGGAACAAGGCGCTGGTCCTGGCGGAATTGCAGAAATACCAAGACGCCTTGATGGATGCCGGCGACTCGCTGGACAGCAAGATACACCAACTGATCGCAGCCGGCAGCCTGGTCCTCGGTCTGTTCTCCACACTGGGCATGATCCAGACAGGCCCCGTCTGGTACTGGGTCGTGGTTCTCGTGCTGGCCGTCGCTTATCTGGTCAGCCTGATCTGGCTGGGCTCTGTTCTCCTTCCTGCCAACTACGCCGTCCCGATCCAGGCGGACTGGGCCAACCTGTACACTGCCTACGTGCCTCTGCAGGAGGCGAACCTGTACGACCGGATGATCAAACAGTACATCCTGGCCATAGAAGCCAACAGCAAGGTGACCGAGCGCAAAGCCAAGGCCGTGCGGATTGGCGTCTGGGCATTGATGGCAACCCTCGTGATCCTGATCGGATCGCGCTTGCTCCTGGCAATGTCATCTCCTGCACCCACTTTGTAGACCCCAGAGCGGTTTCCCCTGTCGTCGGCCACCCATCTTTGTGAACCGTTTGCCCAGTTTGCCCAGTATGCTAGAGAAACCGGTCAAAAATCCGGCAGCCTTCTCTCCCTAGATGTGGGGGTATCACACCTGCAAACCCCCACATATAGGGTTATTTACTCTTTCCAGGTCTTCTTTTGACCAGTTTGTCCAGTTTGTCCAGTTTTTTTTAGGAGAGAGACCCATGGGGGTTGACAAACTAGACACTGCCCCCCTCTTCCTGGCACTTGAAATACGAAAGCCTCCCACCAGCGGGTGGGAGGCTTGTCTGCTGAACCAGATTGGCCAGGGCGTCAGTCCGACCAGTGCAGGACTTCCAGCAACGACTCCTGGAACTCCCGCAGACTAGCCTTCTCGATCAGCCAGCCGTCGCCATCGCGCCTGGCGTCCAGCGCTCCATCCTCGATCAGCCAGAACAGAAGACCTGCGCCGTGCCCTGACAGGTTGGAGGCCTCCTCCACCGTCAACCATTCCGGGGCAAAGGCCCAGGAAACGAGAGTCACCACCGGCCTCACTGGAAGCACTACCGTTACCCCGCTGGAAAGCGCCACTTCTCTACAGGTGACCCGCGCAGGACTCGAACCTGCAACCAAGGGATTAAGAGTGGTCATCGCCATCACCCCCAAACAGCCGCGCCACCATGCTATGGCGCCGGTGCACCGCTTGCAGCTCTTTGACCGTGAAGATTGCATAGCTGGCCTTCGTGACCTCTATTGTACTATGACCCATCAGATCGGCCAACGTCGCCAGGTCCCCGCCGTTCAGCAGAAACTCCCGCGCAAAGGCGTGCCGGAAACTGTGAGGGTTGACCCGCCCTTCCACGCCGGCCAGCCGCGCCCGCCGCTTGAGCATCTGCGCTACCCCGTTGGGCGATAGCCTGCCCTCGGCCTTGTTGCCCAGGCTCACGAACAGCCAGGGCCCCTTGTCCCGGGGCCGGACCTCCAGCCACTCCCGCAGCGCCATCCCCGTCGGCTCGGTGAAGGGCGCAGGTCTCGTCTTGCTGCCCTTCTCTGTTACTAGCGCCAGTCCCGTCTCGAGGTTGACGTCACGCACTCGCAGGCCACACAGCCCCCCGACCCGGCAGCCCGTGTCGGCCAGGAAGAGCAGGATCGCCCTATCGCGTAGATCGGCCACGCTTCCGCCCTCGGTGGTAGCGAGCAGGGCAAGGAAATCCTGGAGCTCTACCGCCTTCGGCTCGCCCTGCCTGGGTTGTGGTGTCCTGATCCGCCGCGTCGGATTGGTCTCGATCACTTCCTCTGCCTCCAACCAGTTGAACAGCCGCTTGACGGCCCGCACGTGGCTGGCTACCGTGAACGGGGAAAGGCTGCCGGCCCGCTCCCTGTGCTTCGGGTGATCCGCCCACCGGGTGGGCTGATCCTGCAGGTGGGCAACGAAGCGCCGGATGTCGTGGACCGTAATCCCCTCGACGGGGAGGTCGCCCAGGAATGCCAGCAGGGGCTTTAGTTTACGGCGGTAGCCCTCCACCGTCTGAAGGCTCCGACCGTCCACCCTGGTCGCAATCAACAGCGCCTCTATCGCCTCAGTGAGTAACATCGCCTGTCAGGAGTCGAATAGCGTCAGTTGCTCCCAGGGCAGGGTGGGCAGATTGTCCACCCACGCTGTGACCTGCTCCTGGGGAATGTCCAACATCTCGGCCATGCTCACGCCCTCGCCGGCCAGCCACCGGCGAGCCGGGGCCGCCAGCTTCGGATCGCCCTCTTGGGCGTCAAGCGTCGCCTGTACCAGGACAGCCGCCGCCAGCCGCCGCCAGTTCTCAGCCTCCACCATCGCCTCCGGCCTCTCCAAGGTCCGGCCGCCCGCCAGGAGGGCAGGCCGGCATGGCGGATGGCAGGTTGTTCGCGGGCAGGGTGTCTGTCGCGTCCGGCCAGCCGCAGCGGGGGCAGGGCGCCTTCTCGGCCTCGGCCGCCCGCTCGCGCAATGTCTCCACGACGTCGAACAGGAAGTAGCAGACGTGCTCCCAGGGTAAGGGGTTAAGACTGTGCACCCAGGCCATCAGCCGGCTTTCCGGGATGTCAATAAAGTCACTGGCCAGGGCCGCGCCGTCGCCCGCGAGCCAGTGCCGGGCCGATGCCGCGAGCATCAGATTCCCAGCCCGGGCGTCCTTTGCCGCCTGCAGGAGGATCGCCGCCAGCAAGTTACGCCAGTTTGTCTCAGTCCCGGTCTCACTCATCGAAAAGCCGCCTGGAGTAGTATGCCTTTGCCTGTCCTTTGCTTGCCCTTTGCACCCCATTGCCCTTGAAGGGGATCACTTTCTGCTGGACAGCCCGTGCACCCGATCCCAGTCTACCCGATTGGGTGGGCCCGCCGGCCGCGTCGGTATCTCCAGTTCGCCGGTGTCCACCAGGTCGAGGGCCACAATCAGCAGGAAACGCACCAGGTCCGAAGGATAGATCCCCTGTGCTTCTGCCATCGTACTCACCCGTTCGGCCAGTTCGGGCGTCACCCGCCAGGTCCGGCATACCGACTCGGATGTACCCATCCGCGCCATCAGCCCTCACCTATCGCCCCGGGGTTTCCCCGGAGGTGTCGCCGCCCAACACCACGTAGACGATCGCGTGCTTGGGGACCAGCAGCGTCGTGCCGTCGTCCGGGTCCAGGGTGACGTCGTAGCGGTCCACGCCGAGGAGCTCGCCGCGCAATGCCTCGCCGCTCATCAGGTGCACGATGATCGTCTCCCCCTCGCATCGCTCGTAGAAGGCTGCTGCTCTCAAGCCCCACGTCTCGATCAACTTCTTCTCGCTCATCTCCCCTCCTGTTGTCCTGTCACCGCCTCACTCTGGCTCACCGGGCAAGTTGCCAGGGGTGCCGGCCCGTCTGGTCCCACGATCTGGCCCTCCACCAGGTCAAAGCCGGGGGCGAGCTCGAAGACGAGCTCCCTGGGGACGTGCATCACGGCACCCAGCGCGTGCACCAGGTAGTTGCCCTCGTTGCGCCCCACGACCTGGCAGGGTATCAGGCCCATCACACTACTGTAGATGATTGTCCGCGCTGGTGCTTCGTTCATGGGGTCTCCCGACCGCGTCACGCCCTCACCCGCCCAAGGGAACAGCCACAAGATCCCCAGCGCCGGCATAGCCGGCGGCGGATCCCATCTGTGCCCGGGCCTCCGTGTAGGCTTCCAGGCTCAGGCCATCGGCCTCAGTATTCTCTTCCCTGGGGATCCAGCGGAAGGTGACCGTGCATCCGTTCGTCAGCAGGTGCCGTGCCAGGTCCCTGGCCTGTTCGTGGAGGGGGGCCAGGTTGGGGGCATAGCAGCCGTACTGCCCCGTCACCTGCCGGATCACCAGTTGGCTATCGCCCCGTACCTCCACCGCCTGCGCGTCTCCCAGCTCGAGCAGGGCCCGCAGCCCGGCAATCAACGCCACGTACTCGCCCACGTTGCTGGTCGCCTCTTCGCCACGGGCGGCCACCCCTTTCCCGGTGGCCACCACCTTCCCGCCGGTGTGCTGGATCAGCCAACCGTAGGTGGCCAGGGCCCCTGTGGTTCCTTGCCCGGAGCACCGGCCGTCGAAGTAGAGTAAGAGTTGCTCAGCCATTCCCTGTCGCCTCCGCTATCATTCCGATTACAACCCCATAGTCCGCATCGAGGGCGTCCCAGTGCGCCAGCAGCCGCTCCGCTTCGGCATCGGGGCAGCCGCTGGCTGCCGCCAGCACCTCCAGCCCGCGCTCGAGCCGGGCCTCCAGGCCGGCGTGTTTCTGCTCCAGCGCCAGCCCGACCGCCGCCCTCAGCTCGTCCCGCGTGTACGTTGCGACAATACGGCCGTCCCGGCGCTCCCAACGGTCCGGATCGTCAGGGACGGGCAAGGGCGTATCATTGGGCAGGGAGAGGGTAACGGACTGCCAGGTCACGCCCTGGCCGCCGGCCTCGGCTCCATCCTCCTGGACGGCGGAAGGTCCGAAAGTTCCGCTTTTCGGGGGGGTGAACGTGTACATGCTCATGGTCTCTCCTCTACGAAAAACTGGACAAACTGGACAAACTGGTCAAAAGGGTATCCCCTCCTCCTGACCGGTTGGCTCGCTCTCCGTGCGAGCGAGCGCGTCCACCTGCTCCCCGACCTTCGCGCGGAGTAGCCTCAGCACACGATAGTGGCGCTCCCCATCCCAGTAGCGATCGGTGAACCTGTCTTCACTGCTCCGTACCAGATAGCCCTCCTCGACGAGAGCTTTGTGGAGGGCGCGCTCCTTGACCGGAAAGTGGGCGCCCTCGTCGCGCAGGAAGCGGGCGACGACGTTGTACGAGGCGGTCAACAGATAGATATAGTCGTCATCGTACCACCCGATGTCCTCGCCGCCCCCCATGCTCTGCTCGCTTCTCGCCCTCTTGAGCCTGACACGCCCCTGGGCGAGCAGATTCCCCAGGACCTCCAGGAAGCGCAAGGTAGGCCGCTCCTGCTCGATGCGCCGGGCCTGGGCCTCCGCGCCGGCCTTGAGCGCCTCCCAGCCTCGCTCCCGCCACCCCTGCGCCTGGGCCTCGGTCAGCGCCCCAACCTCGACAGCGTGTGTCAGCCCGACGTCGAGGCCGAGGTACAGCGTGGCCAAAACGTCGGGGATGCGCAGATGCTGGCCGGCCATCTCGCCGAGCAGCCGCGCCCGCTGTGCCAGTTGCACCCTGGGCAATTCCTCCGCCAGGTGGTCCCACTGTCCGGCTATCCAGGACAGGTACCCAACCAGGGCGTGAGGATAGCGGCCGGCCTCGGCCTGCGCAGCCGATAACCGCCCCAGAGCCACGTCGCCCGGCCGCAACTCCACCGTGTACATCCGCGCCGTGATGGACTGCCCGTCGGGCACCTGCTCACCGGTCGAGATCACCAGCCCGCGTGGGAGGTAGGCAGTACGCAGCGAGAGGTCGGACGTCAACCGGCGGCGCCCGGTGCGATTGCCCACGCTGCGCACCATGCGCGTCGCCACCTGCTCCATCTCGCGGGCCCGGTAGGGGTCGCTCTGGGGAGCGAAGTCATCAATCACCAGTGGGACGTCCTTAGCCAGAAAGCAGATCTTCTCCAGCCGGTTGGCCGTGTCCCCCCAGGTGGCCAGCAGATTCCTGGCGGTGAACTGGCCGTAATGGCACAGGGCCAGGGCCGCCAGCGTGCTCTTGAGCGTCCCGGTCACACCGTACAGCCACGTCACGAAGTCGGGATAGACGATCTCCGCCAGCGGAGCCAGGTGGACCGCCGCCCACAGCGGGACGGTGATCGTGTCTGGCGCAACCTCCAGAAAGCGCAGGCTGGCCCGTACCGCTTCCGTCACGTCCTCGGGCTGTGATGGCAGGCGGTAGCGCTCCACCTCGCGGTCCAGTTCGACGGCCACCCCATCCAGGCCAACCGCACCGCCAGCGTGCAGGTACACGCGCCGGCCGCCGATCTCTCGCCAGCCGGTGTGTGTGTAAGCGTGGCGGCCTTTCGCCTGGAGGCTCCGTAACTGGATCGCCTCGCGCAGTTGGTCGCGGGTGCTCAGGCCGGCCCGCACGACCGCCTGGACACCCCACAGCTCGTTGACCCAGCCCATCCCCATGAACCTGGAAGCGTCTACCCGGATCTGGGGCAGCGGGCGCCCGTCCTCCATCCTGCCTGCGATGGTGAACTGGGTGATGACGTTCTCGCCGTCGTCGTGGGCAACGTCTTCCACGACCTCGGCCGTAAAGTTGCACAGCGGGCGGGTGTATTGCTCCCCGGTCCGGCTGAACCCAACCACGCACAGGCGGCCACCTTCGACGATGTAGCGGTCGTCGTACCCGTTACGCCAGCCGTCGGCCGCCTCCGCCTGAACAGCCCGCAGGTAACGGTTGAACTGCTCGGCAGAGATCCGCAGCGCCTTGGTCACCTTCTCGCGGTAGTCGTCCAGCGTGAAGGCATCCAGGCCGGCCAGGCGCTCGAACAGGTCCCGCCGGGCTTCCGTCCTCTCCCGGCCGTTGACTCCCGCCACCCGCTCGATCTCCAGCTCGAGCCACGTCCGGGCCGCGTCCAGCAGCGCCCGGAGACCGTCGGCCTTGCCATCCTGCTGCCCGAAGTTGTTGACGTCATCCACTCCTTCCGGCAGAGCGGCGATGCGCAGCAGGGGCCCCACGCCCTCGGCCAGGCCGGCGACGTCGGTCCGGCCGTCTGTGTCAGGGATCACGTAGACGGTCGCCCGCTTCTCGACGTGCCGGCTGAGACGTGCGGCCAGGTCGCCGGTCACGCCGGACCCGGCCAGCGCCACGGCAGGGATACCCCAGCCACCCAGGGTGACCGCATCCGCCTGGCCCTCGACGATGATCAGCTCCTCGGCCCGGGCTGAATATGCCCCATTGAGGTACGGGCGCCTCGGGCCGGCCAGGTCGCTGGGCGGGTTGTAGTGTTCCTTGCCTTCCAGCGATCGCCCGGCCAGGTAGACCACGCGCCCGCCCTCACGGTGGACGTAGACGATGGCCCCGCCCACTTCCCCCGCCTTGCGGTTCACCGCCTGGGCGACGCGTTGGGCCCTGGCGTTGCCCAGGGCGGGCAGGGGGCCGCCACCGGCGTAGCCCAGCCCCTCCTTACGGATCGTCTCGTCCGACCAGGCCCGGCCGTGCGCGTAGGCCAGCGCCGCCGGCGTTTCCTGCAACTGCCTGGCGAAGTGACCGGCCGCCACGCCCAGCGCATCCTCGTAGCCCCGCTGCTCCTGCTGCTCTGGCGTGAGCGGGCGCAGCTCGACCCCCGCCCTGCGCGCCAGCTCCTCCAGTGCCGTCCGGAAGTCCCAGCCCTCCCGCTTCATCACGAAATCGAAGACGTCGCCGCCCTCGTTGCACGCGCCGAAGCAGTACCAGTGCTGATCGTCGGGGAAGACGACCAATGAGGGCGTGTTCTTGTCCGCGTGGAAAGGGCATAGCGCCCGGAAGCGCCGCCCAGACTTGTCCAGTGGGACGTAAGCGGAGATCACCTCCACGATGTCCAACCGTTCCTTGATCTCGTCAATCACGTTGTTGTGGGGGGTCATTGCACCACCTCGCTGTAGAGGGCGGCCTGGAGGAGAAGGAACTGGCGGCGCAACCGCCAGAACGTGGCATAATCGCCGCGCAGCTTGGCGGCCTCGGCCCAGTGCTGCAGCCGCCCCGCACGAGCGCGGGGGTCTTGACGTGCCACTGGATTTGGATTAGAATGGAGTTGTTCACGAGCGCCACCAGGCGCGTCCGACTCCGCCGCCACCGTGTCCCCGGTGGCGGCATTGCTTTCAAGATCTGTCTTCATTGTACTGTACCTCCTCTTCCTGGATCACATCGGCAGCCGGGAGCAATCCCCGTCGCCGTGCCTCATGCCGAAGTAGCCGGCGCATCGTCCCGGATTGGCTGACACCGTCCTGCTGGGCCAGCGCCACCAGCGCCGCCCGTTCCGTCGGCGTCAACGCGAAAATGAAGCGTCTACTGTAATCTTCCATCACTCGACCTCCATGAAACGCGAAAGGGCCGGCACCCTGGATAAGGATGACGAAGACGAGCCGGTGACCCACGCGCCACACAACCCCACCTTCGTCCTCCTCATCGGAGGCCGACCCCCATCAATACAACCGTCCGGCTGTAGAATATTCGATTGTCGTGACGACGACGCCCAACCTCCCATACCTTCCCTCCTGTCGGGTGCAGGCTTGACATTGACACAGGTGGGGAGCCTGGGGAGTTCAGCGTTTCGTTCGCCGCCGATTATAGCACGCCTACATAATAAGCACAAATGTTCCACGTCAGGCCACCTCTTGGGTGCACCCCCCGCTGCCATTGGCAACGGGTGGCCACACCCCACGCTGCCGCGCCTCCTGCCGGATCAGGCGACGGATCACCGCCGCACCGGATAGGCCATCCTCCCTGGCCAGGGTCTGGAGGGCTCGGCGTTCTTTGGCAGATAACACTACCGGAAACCGTCGTCGTCTCATCCTCACCTCTCAATCCAAAGCGAAGGGGCCGATGTCTATCATCGGCCCCACTCTATCATAAAAAGTGTAGCGCTGTGGTAACGCTACACGCTACAATTGGGCTACAGTTTTGCGTTACACCTCAAATCCCTTGTCTCGCAACTTGCACCTGCGTTTATTGATCGTCACGCGGTGGTATGATTCGTCCGTCTGCGGATTCAGTGGCGACCGCGCCGCTACACGCTCATCGGTTGCCTTCAGGCCCTCCTCCTCTATCTGGCGTACAAACTTGATGATTGCGCGGTCAAGTGAATCCAGATCGTTGTCATCCTCAGATGACTTCGATACTGTTGCCTGTGATGTTGTCTCTGCCGGTTTGGTGTGTCCTGTCTGCATCTCAATGAGGGGGTCCCGGTATCCCATCTCCTCAAACGTGAGCAGATGGGGCGTCCTATCGCTGGTGGGAGTTGGCGATCTCAAATCGTCAAAATGTTCCTCGACACGCTGCTGGAACTCGCAGAAGAGCACCTTCCCCCCATCTGTGATCTCCAAGTGGAAAGACGCATCCTTGGCGACGAACATAATCACAGTACCGCCACCTGCCGGTAGCAATCGCACAGTGCCCATGACAGCGCCCCTGGCCGTACCCAAGGACTTTGTAGCCTGGGTGTCCGTGATGGTTAGCCTTTCGAGATCCTCGTCTGTCTTGGCCTGCAGGATGGAGAACCTGGCATCATTGTTGCACAAGGCCCGTAGGTGCCTGAATACATCCCAACGCTCTAAAGGGACAAAGACGCGTTCCACTTCTCCTTGGGGCTCCTGATCTATCTCCTGAAGCAACCTGTCAGCCCTGGCCCTCAGCCTGGCTATCTCTGCCTCTCTCTGTTCGCGCACCTCTGGATACCACCGCTCTATTTTCTTCATCAGCTCATCAAAGTAGCTCTCCACCGCAGGCGCAGGTTGCACACACTTGGCGATTACATCAATCCGTTCGTCGGAAAGGGGAATGACTTCAAACGATATAGCCGGACCAATGCGCTGGATGGCTTTCACACCCCCCTCGATCGTGCAGAGGACCCCTTCCATCTCTATCGTGAATAGCCCGCCCCTTCTTCCCCTTCTGGCAGCCTGCAGAGTGGTCTGGCCTTCCATCGCTAGAAAACGCAGGTGCACCGACTGAGTATGGTGTTCCAGCAGATTGGCAAAGTGGTCAGCAGTCGTGTTCAGGGTAAACCTCGATTCCCGTTCCTCGTGCTCGCTGGCAGACGTCGTCATCTTACCTTCGCCGGGCTCCTCCGCAACTTCCCTATCCCCTACATCTTCCCGGCCAGGTGCTGACGGTTCCGGCCTGTCCTTGCGAACTCTCGATAGTAGGATGAGCACAATCTCGTCTTCGAGGGCCCGTTGCATCTCATCAAACATACTGAGGCCGGGGAAACCGCCTAACCAGAACTCAATGAACGTGTGGCCAGAGGCCATCTGCTTTGCTACGATATGCCCCATCAGTGCAGGATCGTCACAGTCATGCTGCGTGACATCCCACCTGGTCTGCTCTTCACACTGGTGGGGGCCAAGCAGTCTTGGCATCAGGCTGATCCCCATATCCAGAAGCCTGCGCTTATCCCGGAGTACATATCCTGGCAACTCCCGCGCTGACAGCCACTCCTCTTGCCACACACCGTTTAGATGGGAAGCAATAGCTGCCACGATGTCCAGTGGTACAGGATACGAATCGTAGTGCATCGGCGTTGCCGTTGGCTTCGGCTTTCCTGACCTCCTCAATCGCCCTGGTGCGAAGGCCCGCCCCCCGTATAGGATATGAGCTGTAACGAGTTGGCATTCCATTCAGGCTGCCGTTGTCTGGCTTCTCTGCTCGATGAGCAGCCGATCCGACTGCCGTATTGACCTTGGCTGCCTTCATCCTGCTATCATCCATCGGCTCTGCCGGCACTTCACTGGCCGGCGCCACCTCCGCCGACTTCTCGCCGGTCGCTGCGGCCCGAGGTTCCATCGCGGGCTTTGCTCCCCCCATTACTGCCCCGGCAAGCCTCGAAGCATCTTCGAGGACACGATCAACAGCATCGTCCAACCGTTTCGCTAGCCGGTGACCTGCCGCTTCAGTGCTTGTTACATTGCCGGCTGCCCGTTCACTATCTCGCGGGATCTTGGGGGCGTCGTCGAGCCCGCCAAACACCCGCGCCAGCAATGCCTCGATGTGTTTCTCGGCCCCCCCCAGTGCGAAGGCAGGCATGACCCTGACCTTGCTCCCCCCGGTCCCAGAGGGCAGTATCTCGACGTCTAGCACGTCCACGTGTTCATTGTTCGGCAGGTACCGCTCCCCGTCCCATGTCCAGACGCTGCCCCTGATCCGCAGCACAAACACCCCGTCCGCTTCCTTAATCTCGACGGGCGTGTCGAAGTAGATCCCCTGCTCGTCACACAACGCATCACGGATGATGGGCGGGCCCTGATCGTGCGTCTTGGGAAGCTCGGTAGTCAAGAGGTCGCGCAAGAGCCACGCCACCGTTACCGGGGGTTGTTCACAGTCTATTATGATAGGGTCCAGATTCGCTTGGTACAACAAAGCCGCCTCCTTGACGGAAGCGGCTTGTGGTGCTATCCTATGTCCGTCAGGCCGCTTCCATCGGTCTGACCGCCGCCCCAGGTGCCTCAACACCGTGGGGCGTTTCGTTTCTATTCTAGCACGGATGTTCGTCCGTGCAAGTCCTCCCGCTACACCCCTCAGTGAGCCTTGCTTCTGGTCCGGTTCGCACGGCCGGGGCAGCGGGCTATGGGTTCGATTTAAGGTACAGGCAAGCCAAACCGGTAGTTTTATGCACTCATGGTATTGCGATAAGCGCCCGGCCTCAGCCGGCGCCCATCTCCCAACGTCTCGCGCTGTCGTGGGCATTGTAGTATTACCCGCGTAATCACCCCCAACACCGGCGCCAGCTCGGGTCCCGGGCAGCGCACTGCGCCACCGGTCGCCCCACGTCGTTGGTATCGAGGGCCGTCCCATTCCAACCTCCACGCTCCTGGAGCCATTCTGAGCCGGGATCGCCTGCAACCGGCCCACGTTCCCGCGTCCAGGGCCTCAAAACAGCCCTGAAACCACTTACGGGAATGTCCCTTCTGCCTCCAGGTGTTCACTTCGTATACCGGTGATTCTACGCAGTCAGTTTTCAGCCGTCCAGGGCCATTTCTGCCTGCTTGAACAGCCCCGCCAGGTCGAAACTGTAGATTGCCGGGGGCCGTCGCCGCTCTACGTCCAGCGCACCGATGTACCCCAACGTCGTTTTGAGGTCGCTGTGGCCTAAGTTCTGCTGGATCGCCACGACGTCAACGCCGGCCTCGTACAATCGCCTGGCGTAGGTTCGCCTGCAATCGTGTGGCCGGACTGTGACCGGTTCGCCGTCAATCACGATGGGATAGCCGGCGAAC
>Ga0307375_10001240_pt1 | contig 28310 bp, 19 predicted proteins | sample TR1MG_FD_202531 | JGI IMG/M metagenome (GOLD analysis project Ga0307375, IMG submission 202531) | Soil microbial communities from Risofladan, Vaasa, Finland - TR-1 | ecosystem: Environmental > Terrestrial > Soil > Coastal area > Acid sulfate soil | place: Finland: Risofladan, Vaasa | collected...
AACTTTGTCTTTAGCCTACCGACTCACTGTGTCACGGCATCGACGTTGAGTTCGTGGGGCCTAGGCTAAGGGGGCGATTTACGCGCGGAACTCTTCGCGGAGGTTCGCGCGGAAGTCCCGCCCTCGTGGGACTTCCGCGAATTAGTTGTGACCAGGACTTCTAAATGGCCGAAGTCGTGTAGACCCCCTACTTTTGGAATGCCAAATCGACTGTTTTGGAACGCCGATTTTGGTGGTGATAAAGATGTGGTCTCCTAGGCGATCTGGATGACATGTCTTTATCTTCGCATTTTGATATCGCTATTGAGATGGTGGTCACTTTGCTCCTGAACCCGTGACGTCGCTCAATTGCAGGCTTGCTGCGAGAACCGGATGGACTTAGAGACCCGTGCAAAATCACCAGAAAACTCGGCACGATAGAGCACTACCAATACAGAAAATCTCTAACTCTTCCGCTTGTAGCCCGCTGGGCACCTGGGTGACACCCCGGTGACTCTCTTGACGTTCGTTCCCCTTGTGCACTTGATGGTTGTCCTCGCCCGGTAGCCCGCCGGGCATCTGGGTGACACCCCGGTGACCCTCTTGACGTTCGTCCCCTTTGCACACGTGATGGGTGTGGTCTTGGACTTCGCTGCGGCCTGCGTCAGTTTCACCGAAATGGTCGGGTCAGAGAAGGTGAAGCCATTAGCACTTAGCCGGAGCCAACCACCCACGTCGGTGACGCTCGTGGTCGCGACGTTGTCAACTCCGGAACTTTCAGTGACTGAGACCGATGCCGAAATCGGGGCTGAACTGTAACCGTAGAGACATCGCGCGACGCTGTCGGCAATGATCATGTCGTATGTGCCAAGAGCAAGCGAGTCGTCGGGTAGATAGTGCATGCCGGCAACCTGGTAGCTCAAGTACCCATTACTAAATGTGGGAGCCTGGTTGTCATAGACCATGGAATTCGTCGTGACCAGACCGAGGACGTGCGATGTATCGGTAAGACACGAATTGCCAGTCGCCGCGAAGGATCCGAAGGACCATGTGTTCACAACACCCGATGCCGTGTCATTCGCGGTCGAACGGAGCATGTCCGTTGCTTGAAAAGATCGAGAATCATCGGCGAAGAGTTGCCAGCCACCAGTCGGGCCATCTCCCATGAGTCCTTTGAAATAGGTCTGGACAGTAGGGGTGGCGGAGGCTATCGGAACGGCCACAGTCAACTGTGGCACTGGGACCGTCTGCGCCGTCACGGTGATGGAGTTGGAAGAACTGTCGAAGGGTTGAACGCTCAACGTCGGATTCTGCAATCGGCCCTTGAACCATCCACCAATTTGGTTAGAAAGTCGAACAGTCATCGAGGCGACAGTTCCGGTTTGGAAGTCTTGAAGCCGTCCGCATATTCCAGTCTCGGTCCACGCGCAACCTGGTATTGGTCCCAACACTCCGGTGAGGGTTCGTCCATCAGTGGGGTTCACCGTCTGGACGTCGACCGGAGTCTGGTAGGCACCGCTGACTTGGGCGTAGGGCAACACCGCAGCGGTCACATTCGTGAGTGAGTAGTGACCCGCGCCATACGCAACCTGCACGATGGCATAGGTTGCGTAGGTCGTTGTGCCACCCGCATTCGCCAATGAACTGGACCAGAGTCCAATCGTTGATCCCTCGGGAAGTCCCCGCGCCGGATCTGCCGCCACGGTCGGACCATTCGTCATTCGTACGAAGGTGCTCGGTTGCAGTGAATCTGCCGAAGTCCCCAGCGACATTCCTGCGACGCAGTTGGTCTCGACGTCCGTATTACACACCGGGAGAAGAATGTCTCCATAAAGCGACGTACCGGGAGCGTCGAACTGACATGGACCACTTACTGAATATCCCGAACAGAGCGTCTGACTCCCAAGACGGTTCACGCCAGTTGAGAATGCCGACAACTCTGACGCGTACGAGAAGGAGAGAACGGGATCAACAATGCTAAGCCCATAGACCGATGACGGAGTTGTTTGCGGAGGGGCCCACGCATCGGCACTCGATGAAGTTGGCAGTGCAATCAACTGGACGAGGACTACGGCTGAGACGGTCAGAGGTAGCGACCACCTTCGCATGTCCAGTTAGCTCTTCCTCTTGTAACCGGTGGGGCATCGAGGGGATACGCCGGTCTCTGCCTTGACAATCTTCCCCTTGACACAAGTAATTCTCTGGAGCAGCTTGTAGCCGCCGGGACATTTCGGCAGAACGCCGCCGACCTTCTTCACCGTTTTGCCCTTGATACATGAGATGGCCGTTTTCGTTTTGTAGTGCGGGTTCTTCGCAAGTTTGAACGTGGGCGACGAGAATTTGAAGCCTGTCGAGCTGATGATGATGTTGCCATTCCTCACAGAGATTGAACTGATCGCCACGTTGTTGGCTGCCCCACCCGATGACGTCTCCGAGATGGTCAATGCAGATGCCGCCTGGTTGATGTTGGTAAGTCCCCACAGGAGCTCGGCATCGGCGCCAGGAATCATGGCCTGGTAGAACCCCTGATTGACGGTGACGCCATCGGGCAGGAAGTGCGGTGCAGCAACTGTCCACTGCAACGTTGACGTTGTCGCATCCCAGACCGGCGTGGAGAGCGAACAGGCACCATTGCTCTCGACGTACATCTTTCCCGAAACACCATCAACACCGAACCCTGAGGTGGGATCGTTGGTCGGCGCCACAATCACCTGAAGCTCAGTGGTCGCAGCGACGGCGACGCCTGCTTCACCAGTGCACTGGTTGGTGTCGCTGGCAACGCCAACTGGAACGGGCGTGGCGGTGAATGTCAGGTTGGTGCCATTGGCATCGCTGCCGACGGTGTCGGAGAAGTTGTTCGCAATCGCCAAAGATACCCCGGCGTTAGCAGTTCCGGTTTCGAGGGACACCGTGATGATGTCGTCAGGGCTCAGCGACGCGGCGTTATTCGTGCCAGTCGCGTCTGCAATGAACACATTGTTACTCGAGGAGTCTTGAATGGCAGGCAGAACGTTGAAGAGCATGTAATTCGAGAACACGTTGGCAGCCATGGCCTGAATGTAGAGGCCACCAAAACCCAGTGAGGAATCGGGCCAACTTGCACTGGTCCAGTATCCGGGGAAGGCGGTCGTTCCTTGTGAGGCGAGTGACGAAGGAGGCGAAGTCGTTGTTGTTGACGAAGTCGGCGCGGTCGTAGTAGTAGTGGCGGACCCGGTAATCGTGGTCGTGGTCGACGAAGTGGTTGTGACCGAAGGCGTTCCGGAGGGCACCCACGTGAGGGTCAGAGGGGCTTGGCCTGGTGCCTGAATTGAAACGGCGCTCACGCACCAAGTGAGTTGGGTTGTCGAGCATGTCGGCCAGGGAGTCTTGGGCACTGCGAGCGTGGCCGCTTGTCCCACGGTCGGAATGAGCACGGTGACCGCAAGGCTAAGCGACGCTAAGGCAATGGAAAATCGTTTCATGGTGGTCGTTTCCTTTGACGGGGACTGAAAACCGACTATAGGCCCTACCCAAACAATGACCACCCACAGATGAACAGAAATGCTCGGTCGGCAAAGTCCTTAATGTCATTCTGGTCGTGTCTTCATCAGACGAGATCTAGGATCAGACTTCGTCCGATGATTCATGGATGAGTCATCGAGATGGCTAGGTAACGAGATATCCGATGGGTGAATAGATCGTTGTCTGACGACAGCCCCTGACGCGCTTACGGTAGTTAGCCACGAACGCATCGATGATATCCACACCGGACTTGGTTACGAAGATGAAGAACTCTTCTGCGACTGGCGACTCAACCTGGTTGACTCTCTTATCACTGTGTGGTGAGTGACATCGTCGTATCTCCAGTCAATTCCAGAATTGGGCTAAGAATGCAATATGCGCAAGACGAGACCATTTACGTCGATGGTTCTTGCGGTAATCGTTGGTATCACCATCTTCCCCGCCCTTGCCAGTGCGGGTCCGTGGCAACCAGTGTTGGTGAATACCCCGAACAGCACGGCCCTCGTCATACAGGACACGTACATGACCAGTGGTGAACAGGCATCCTTCCTCGTGGCCCAAACCGGTAGTAACTCATACACCACACTGAACCAGACAGCCTGCACTGGTGATTCTCTGTCGGGGCCATGCAACTTCGACGCGCCGGGAGTCACGGTGATCGGCACCATTGAACTGCCCGTCTGCACGTCAGCGTCTCAAAGCAACTGTGTCGCGGGGCTTTCCATCGGCACATCTGTCGACGGTCTTGCACCCGCGACCTTTGTCCAGATGACTGCGGGCCCAATCCTCCCACCTGATTCGGCGCGAGGCCTTCCTGACGGTTCCACCGTGGGCCTTTGGACCAGTAACGTTCCCAACGAAGCTGGCACCAACACCTACGCCACCGTCGTCTCGATGACGGTCACTTATAGCGGTGGTAACTATAGGTTCGACAACTTCGTAGCGAACGTCCTGCCCTACGCGATGACGTCTGGCGTTTTCCAGACTCCAACCATCAATCAAAACGCCACTGCTTCGGGAACCAGGGTCGGTATTCAAGGTGCGACGCCGAACTGTGCGTGGACCGGGCCGAACGAATGCGCCCAGATCCAAGATTTCATCCCCGGTACGGTCGCCTCCCTGAGCGTTCGAGTGACCAATGAAATTGGCGGATGGTTCGTGGGTCGCCTGCAGAATCCTTCGCTTACCGTCGTGCCGTTTGATTCATCGTCCAACCTCATCACGGTTTTGGGCTCCACCGTGGAGACGCCCCAGTTGGCCGTGACGATTCCCGACTCCAATCCCGTCTTGAGCTCCATCTTTCCTAACATCGCCTCCTATTGGTCTGACGTGAATAACTATCGAGAACTCATGCTTCCCGCGCAGGGAGCGTTGACTGCCGTCGACGCTCTGCGCACCTTTGCCAACAACACGGGCTCAGGTCAAATCTCTGAATGGACCTTCGAGTCGTTTAACGCTACGGGCAATTCGTGCATGACCGATACGTCACACGTTCTCGGACTCGTCACGACCAATGCCATGACCTACTCAAATTCGGCCCCGACGTTTGCCAACAGTCAATTGACGTATCAGGTGGCCGGAATGCACTACCTCCCTGACGGTTCACTAGCTCTTGGCACATATGACATGGTCATGGCAGACAGCGTGGCGCGGTGCCTCTACCACTTCAGCACGGCTCCAATTTCGGGAAGCGTCAGCGTGACTCAGAGCAACGGCGTCGAAAATGTAGCCACCACCTCAGTCACCGACAAGGGTGGATGGCTTCACCTCACGGCTTACAGTTTCACATTCTCGAACCCCGTCATCTCGATGAAGTTGACTCAGGCGGTCGCCAAGAAGCCCGCAAGGAAGATCACCATTGCGTGTGTCAGGGGCAAAGTGGTGAAGAGAGTCTCTGGAACGAAGCCTGTCTGTCCCAAGGGATACAAAAAGAGGTAGAGGGAAACGGCTGACGATTAGGTTGACAGTCTGACCTGGCCCGAGATTCGTCTAACTCGATCCCGCCGCGGTGTGCACTTCGGCAATGGCATTGGCGACCGCGTGGAACGCTTCCATCGTCACGTTGCCTGGATCAGTCGAGCAGGTTCCTAGGGCGTAGCAGGCCGAAGTGAAATCGCTGATCGCTATCGCTTCAGATGAGGTGGCTCCGAAGACCTAGCCATCGAGCGACCTCCCGTCGCCGTACAACTGCGAGAGAGCCGATAAGACGATGGCGTCATTGCCGGGGTTGGCACCTTCTGCATTCCACTGTTGCCAAGCGCTCTTGGCGTTTGCGAGGTCTAATTATGTCAGCCACTCTCCAACCGTTCTCGCCGCGGCACGAGCCTCACTTACGCGAAACGCGGATTTCGCCCGATCCGACGGGCGGCCATGCGGTAAGAACATACCGGGCGTTGTCAGATGTTTCTCGAAGAGCTAACCCTGGGGGATGAGTATGACTGTTGTCGGTGTTGATGCCTGCAACAAAGGCTGGATTGTCGTTGCGTTGGGTGACCATCGACCTACCGCGCACTTCATACCCACAATCAACGAGCTCGTTGACGTGGTTCCAGACGTCACCACAATTGCTATCGACATTCCGATTGGCCTGCCCGAAGCCGCTCGGCGTGCAGCGGACCGACTCGCCTATGACCTCGTGGGTCCACGCCGAAGTTCAGTCTTCTTCGTGCCGGTTCGCGATGCGCTCGAGACCGACGACTTCGAGGACGCGAATCGAATCTCGCATGATCGAAGTCCGAGCGGCGTGAGCAGGCAAGCGCACTCTCTTCGAAAGAAGATCCTTGAAGTCGATGGCTGGTTGAAGTCAGCCCCGTGTCAAGTCAGGGAGGTCCATCCGGAAGTCTCGTTCTTCGAGATGATGCATGGACCGCTCAAATACTCGAAGAAGTCCTGGGCCGGTATGAATCTACGCCGCGTGGCGCTGCAGCGCGAGGGTATTGACTTGGACAAAATTCTCGATCTCGCTGGCGAGAAGGCAGGCGTTGACGATCTCCTTGATGCTGCTGCGGCAGCCTGGAGCGCCCGAAGGATCGACATGGGCATCCAAGGGTCGCTTCCTAACCCGCCCGAAAGAGGCGCGAGTGGAGGACTGCAAGCTATCTGGTTCTAAGAGTCCGAAGCGCGGTGAACTGCAGATGACGGGCTTCAGAGGCGGGGGAAGTTTCGAGATCAGTGTCGAGTTCTTAGAGTCGCGTAATCCTTGGGAGCAAGACGTGAACTGACCTTCTGAAGTCCCGGCAGAGGCTTGGATTGGCCCGCGGTCACCCCTCCCGCATCCATGCCGTCGGGTGAGGGATGATGGTAAACGTGGGGGTTATAGAATTTAGTGGACTTCACCAGCGATGCAGTTGGACGGGAATCGCTCTGACGTCAGCAGACATTGAGGACCTCGCTGGCAGGATTCGAGAACGGACCCTCGACTTTGAACGTGGCGTCGAGGTAGCTGAGTTGCTTCTAGATCTCGCATCTACGGGAATGGCGGAAGACTTTGTTAAAAACTTCCTCGCCAAGTCAGATGATGAAGAGGTAAAACACTGGCAAGTTGGTGAGGCGCTAGCTGAGGCTCTTCTTGAAGATGGTCACAGCGTAATGTTCCCTTGGAACACACGTCGTGATGAGCGCACCATCCGTGCAAGCCTTCCTGGAGCGGATCTGGTTGGTTTGAGCACCGGCCCAGTCGAGGACGCGATGTTGGTGTTCGGCGAAGTTAAGTCTTCGGCGGACACCAACAATCCTCCGCAAGTTGTTTATGGGAAGAGTGGCCTCGTGCAGCAACTCGAGCACCTTGTTGATAATGCTGCAATTCAGTTCAAGTTGATCCGCTGGCTGGAGGCGCGCGTTCCATTGACCGAGTCCGAACGATTTGAATGCGCATTAGCTAATTTCGTTAACTCGCAGGGTACTGGGCTCCGGATTATTGGCTGTCTGGTTCGCGATACCATGCCTTCTGAGACAGACGTCGTCGAAAGGGGACGGAAACTTGGAGCCCTTGTGCAAGCACCAGGGCAAGCCGAGTTGCTGGTCTGGTACATGCCTATCTCTATGGATGACTGGCCCAGTTTGGCGGCGGCATGAGTGATTCCTTGATTGCCGTCGCACTCGGAAGTGATGCCGTTCGAGAGGTCGCAGCGGAAGTTGACCGCGTCGCGGCCTTCGCAGCGTTCGGAGTCGAGAGTCCGGCGGAGAATGGTTACGCAGTCGCCTTCAACTCCGAGACGATCGAGATAGTGGCCCTTCGGAGCGCGGCGCGCAACTTCCGATCAGATGATTCTCGCCGCAACTGCAAAGCAGCCTTCGAACTGGACAGGGCGGTCATTAGTGGCAACCTGTATCTAGGCGACTCGGAGCCGCTCGACCAACTCCGCCGGTTGGTCCGTGCCGCAGCGTTTGGAGTTCTCGGCGATTCACCCGCGCAGGTGCGCCAACTAGTCGCAGCATTTAGTCTTGCTGACTCGCTTCGGAATTCACGCAACTGGGGCGAGCGATTGGAAACTTCGGTCTTCGGACTTTGGCTTCTCGTTTTTCGGAAGCGCAATTGGGATGATATTGACCTAATCCATTCAACACTCGCAGATCTTCGTGCGGAACAATCCTCCCAAGAACCCGACTATTTGGAAGGCGATGACGGATCAGCGGCTCCTGCATGGAGGTTGGTCGCGCTTTACCACCTTCTTCGAGCTAGCGAGATCATCGCGGAATACTTGGAGGCGGGCGAAGCGTCCGGTCATTTTGACCCAGTTGAGCAATCCGAGACTCATTTCGACCGAGCTCGCGCCGCTGCTGAGCGTGCATCAGATATTGATCTTGTCTTCTCCATTCGACTGATAGAGATTACTGCTCGACAGATAGTCGACAACAGTATTTGGCGAGTGGCGAGGGGTGCTGGAGTCCGTATCGCGGAGTTTGTTCGCTCACTCGTAAGTCGAGACCGTCAAGCGCCCTTTCTTGAGCTCCTCCCACCGCAGCGCCGCGCGCTCGCCGAAGAGGGATTGATCGCGACAGGTCGTCGTGCCATTGTTGTCTCCCTACCAACATCTGCCGGTAAGACGCTGATTGCTGAGTTCAGACTTCTTCAAGCGCTGGACAGCTACGAGTCTGTCAATGGGTGGTGCGTATACACCGTGCCCACCCGAGCGCTCGTTAATCAGATTGCCAGCCGTCTCCGTCGGGATCTTGGACCACTAGGCATCCGTGTTGAGAAAGTCTCGCCCGCGCTAGAGGTAGATTCTGTTGAGGAAGAGATTCTTCGCTCGTCGTCTGACTCGCCTTGGCGTGTCCTAGTGTCAACCCCCGAGAAACTCGACCTGTTGTTGAGAGGTGGCTGGGCGACGGAAGTCAACCGTCCCCTCAGTCTGGTCATAGTTGACGAGGCTCATAACTTAGGCTCAGGCGTACGCGGACTCAAACTCGAACTGCTGCTCGCAACAATCAACAGGGAGGCACGAGATGCCAGTTTCCTGTTGCTAACGCCATTCGTTCCTAATGCTGAAGAAGTTGCCTCGTGGCTTGATCCGCTGAATAATCAGACTGTCGAATTGGGGCTCGAATGGCTTCCCAATGATCGAGTCATTGGTCTTTCGGTATTGCAGCGCGGCTCCAAGCCAGGAGATAGCTCGATTGTCGCCAGAACCATTGATTCGGGTGCATCTTCCCTGCATTCAAAGACGGATATTCCTCTGGCTGATGGTCGACCCTTTGGTCGAACATGGAGCAAACTGAAATCGCCAGGGCTTCTTGCAGCTGCCACGGCTCACGAGATCCAGGGGCGCGGAGCGACGGTCGTGTTAGTTCAGCGGCCGGATCACTCATGGTCCCTCGCAAAGGCACTTGCGGAGACCTTAGAACCACTTGCAACACAAAGTGAGGCTCTTCAAGCTGTGTGCCTCGTACTCGCGGCCGAGTACGGCGAGAATTTCCCGCTTGTTGATTTAGTAGGCAAGGGAGTCGGTGTTCATCACGGCGGCATTGCGGACGACATCCGTGGAATGTTAGAGATTCTTGCCGAACGGGATGAACTTCATTACATCGTTGCAACAACCACTCTGGCCCAGGGAATCAACTTTCCAATCGCAAATGTTGTGATGGCGACTAATCAATATCCCTACGGCGTCCCGATGCCTCACGAAGACTTCTGGAACATTGCGGGTCGTGCAGGAAGGGCTGATCACGGTCAGCCTGGCGTCGTTCTCCTATGTGCACCAACACCCGAGCGAGCAGATGCCCTGACTAAATACGTAGGACAGAGTGCCACCCATTTGAACTCGACACTCATAGGCATGGTGACAGAGGCCATTAAGAAGTTTGGATCTCTTGATTTGGCTCGGCTCTCTTTTATGGGCGATTGGTCAGCCTTCGTCCAGTTCATTTCCCACACCTACAGGATGGTCGGTGCCGACGAGTTTGCCACTCAGGTTGAAAACATCCTGCGTGGCACACTGGGGTACAGACGACTTCGTGAAGATCAGCCACAACTAGCGCAGCAACTAATGGAAGGGGTCCGAAGGTACTCTGAAGGTCTGATTGGACAGCCACTATCGCTAGTGGACGCAACAGGATTTTCTCTAGAGAGTGTCAGCGCGACTCTAGGGCGTATGCATGATGTTGCCATCGGACCTGAAGTGTGGACGGTTGAGCTATTTGATTCGGACTCAACGCGCTTGAAGGACGCCATTGGGGTGCTCCTTAGGGTTCCAGAATTGCGAGAGCAGCTAGTTGAGAGTCTCGAGCCGTCACAGTCGGATGGAGATTTTCTCGCTCGTGTTGTTAAGGACTGGGTGGCGGGTTGGGGGCTGTCAGACCTGGCATCGACCCATTTTTCGACCTCAGCGGATGGCACGCGCCGCGACCCGACCGCAGCGATAACAGTCTGTTGTCAACGTCTATTCGGAAACATCCTTCCAGCCGTGTCCTGGGGGCTGTCCGCCCTTCAGGCTCTCACCTCGGGTCGCCTGCAATCTGAGGTGAGAGCCGATTCAGCCTCTAGAGATCTGTCGTCCTTCGTCTTCTATGGAGTCAGGACTCCAGAGGCGGTTGCCCTTCGTCTGTTTGGCGTTCCGCGAGGTGCCGCTCCGGCCATGGCGACTTACCTGGCTGAGCGAGGAAACAGCACAGAACAACTTCGTAGCGCCCTCGCTGCGAGTTCTGAAGATTCGTGGCGCGAGGCGATGGGAGACGTCGGCGCCGCATATTTCAAGGCGTGGCGATTGGTCGAGCCTGCTGCGTGAATCGTTGTCCTCCCACTGAATTGGTATGGGTTTCCTGTAGAGGTCTCCGGAATACCTAGTGCAATTCATCAAGTACTCAAAGATGGCGCATAAATTTGCCACGCTGACACGGGATGTTCGACAGTTGGACTGCCCACGACTACTTGATGATCCACCACGCCAGTGTGTTCGTGAGTAATCCCCAGGACATGAGGTCTAGTACCTGACGCTGCCAACCTTGCGCGGCGGCGCGGTCGACGATGAGCGTGCGCTTGTAGGCTGAGTTGATCGACTCGCTGTCGTTACGGATTCCGTACAAGGTCTGGAAGTACGGATCGGACTCGGGAAGCAGCCGCAGTTGGTCTGGTCGACCGTTGCCCTGATCACCGGGCTGGCGATGAGGGCTGATCCACGCAACGAAAGGCTCTCGCGGGCAGGGCACTATGACCCCGAGCGTGAACCGCCAGCCGAGATCATGACCACGCGCGAAGCGTCGGACTTGCTTGCGTACGAGCGGTGCCGAGAGCACCAGTTTCCCGCCGTCGTCGAGGGTGACGTCGTGGACCGATCCGTTCCACGCCACGAACGTGTGCGTGCACGTCCGGCCCCGCACGTCGTGGTGGCGCTGTCCGAGCGCTACCTTGCGGTACGTGCGGCGGTCATCATTCTCGGCGGCGGGGTGGACCTTGTTCACGACGACCAGGCCGAGTTCGCTCATCAGCAACTCGTGGTGGATTCCTCGAAAGGCGCCGTCGTAGACGACCGCCTGGATGCCGTCTCCCGCGACGTCGTGCACCATGCGCACGAGTCGCACGGCCTCGTCGGCCTCGCGGTTTCGCTCGTGAACCCAGCCCACGGCGAGCACCACTCGGTGGTTGGGGTCGGCTCCGCGCGCCGCGATCGCCACGAGGTCGTTGCCGTAGACGACACCGTCGTCTCGCACCTGATCCTCGGCGTCGGGGTCGTGGCGACCCTGGGTGGTCTTGTTGTAGAGGGGGCGCACGACGGTGCCGTCGCCGTAGATGGTGCGGCTGCGCGGTGGACGAGTCCGCGAACCGGCGCCCTCCGAGAGGAGCAGGCCGAGTTGGTGGGCGATGGTCACCGAATGCTCGGTAAAGGCCAACTGCAGGGACTCGAGGATGTCGCCACGCGCCAGCACATCGCGCACGTGGCGGTACGTGTCGGTGAGCAGCACCGGCGTGACGGCGTGCATCGGGACGCCATATTGGTGCAGGGCCGCACCCTGGTTGTACCGATCGACGATCTGGTTCCAGGTGTCACCGCTCAAGAGCTCTGCGTCGAGGCGGTTGCTCGAATGGTAGAGCCGCGCCATGGCGCCGAATGCCAGGTGCATGGCGATGGGGTGGTGTCGCTTTCGCCGACCCAGGCCCTCAAGGTCGTGGGCGATGTCGTGGATCAGCGGGCACGCGAAGAGCGCGTCGAGTTGATCGGATCTGCTCGGCGGACGGTACCGGGTCATTGGGTCTCCCTTGGTGCTTGAAGAGTTCGTCGCGCGGCGTCGAGACTCGAGACGCCGAGTGCGTTCGCCGCCGCCTCGATGCCGGCTGTGTGCAAGACCTGGGCCGCTCCCCAGAGGCGGATCGACGTGGGTCTGATCGCGGGACCGTCCATTCCGGCACTTCGAAGCAGCTTGGTCAGCAGGTTGGCCATCGCCGCCTGAGCGCTGTGCGGGTCTTCGTACGACCCGCGGCGTGAAACCACGAACTCGTCGGAACCGGGCGTGGCTTCTCCGGCCACTCTCGCGAGCAGGCCAGCGCCCCAGGGGCTGAGACGTCCCATTCGAGCTTTGATCGGGTCGGCCCCCGGGAGTCGCACCGTCTTGGCCGCCAGGTCCACGTGGCGCCATCGGACCTGGGGAATCTCGCCGGTTGTGGCCGTGGTCTCGGCAAGCGCCAGGGCTAGTGCCGCCCGGTCGGCAGCGTGGACTCGTCCCAGGGCGGCGACGCGGGCGCTCAAGATCTCATCGTCAGTGAGCGGCCGGGTGCGCGGGTCGCCCTTGGGAGGGAGGTCAAGGTCGTTCGTCGGGTCCACGAACTCCAGCTCTAGTTGGCGCAGCGCGTGGAAGAGACCGCGCAGAGCGGTGCGTCGCAGATGGACCGTGTGCAGCGACGGGGCGGCGTGGCGCTTGGTCGGCGCCCAGATGAAGCCCTCGCAGTCCGCCAACGTCACGTCAAGCAGTGACGCGACGCCAGCGGCGACGAGTCGACCCGCGAACCGGGTAATCAAACCGGCGAGGCGCTGAAGCGTTGAACTGGCGAGCGGCTGCTCGGACCAAAGATCGAGGATGACGTACAGTTCGCTCTCGATGCTTTGTCCCCGAACTTTGTTCCACGCAACAACCTGCTCGCCTGTGGCCATAGCGCCACCGTGCCCAACTCACGCACCCGTGCACTCACCGCTTACGCGCGGAGAGGTGTTTGCGGATGCCGATCTCCTTCGCCACGCTCATCCAGTCGTCGTGGCCCAGGAATCGGGCCGCCGCCTCGATGCCGCCGGATTCGTAGACCCGTCTGGCCGCAGTGTTACGGATCGAAATGGGCTTCACTGTGGGGTCGTCGCCGAGTCCGGCCTGAGTGAGCACCTTCTTCACCCCCATGAGGATCGACGACTGTATCTTGAGGTTCTCGTTGGAGTTGCCGCTGTAGAGGAGCAGTTCGGTCGGCTCGGCGTGTGCGACGAGCGACGCGAAGGCCGAACGGGCCCACGCGGGGATCTCCAGTGTGCGCGCCGCCGCGATCGGGTAGCCGAAGTTCACGTCACGGACGGTCCCCTTGCCTTCGAGATGGGTCGGCGTGCCGCGGTCGTCCCGGCGCACCGCCGTGGGCGTCAGCCCGTGGAGTTCACCGCTGGCGGCACCGGCGTCGAGTGCACCAACGGCCCCGGCGCGCGTCGCCGCACCAAGCGAACAGTGACGGACGAGTCCGATCTCGACGTCGGTGAAGGTTCGACGACGCAGGTTCGGTTCCGGCGGACACCACTGAGGACGGGGAAGGGGACTGCACGGCAGCCGGTCGAGGCATTCGAGCGCACGCACGCAGGCCCACCGGTTCAGACGTTCGGTCCAGTCGTCGGTCGAACTGATGAAGCGATCAACGGCCCCAGCCGGTGGCCGCTTCGCCAAGTTCGCCTCGAGCTCGTCGGTCAGCTCAATCAACAGCGCTACGGCGGACTCTGAGTAAGTGCCGATGGCTCGAAGACGGGTCGCGAGGTTGTTCGGGAGCCCTTCGTTCTCCCAGGTTGTCCAGCGAGTAGCGAACCCGTCGGAGTGGTTGATGTGGTCTAAATGTGTAGTTGTCATGGATATGACGGTGTGGCTGACTGCGTACATGTCGGTCGCCACCATTTAGAAATGGTCAGGTGGTCACTGACTTTCGGCGAAGGCCTCGGCGGTCCAACTTCGCCTCGTGTTGGGCACAGCGGGTGTGCAAGGACACGTGGACGTCCCAGGCCACGGCGTTGCAGTGCAGGCCCGCTCCAATGGCGTCGAGCAGAAAGTCATCGGGGTTGAGACTGCCGGCCCGGCTGCGCGGCAGCAGGGCCTTGAGTGACGAGAAGACCGACTCGACGTCGCTACGAAGTCCTTCGATGGAACTGCTGTAGGGCGTGATCTCGGGGATGGGACGGATCCAGTCAGCCAAGGGACTCGGAGAACCGTTCTTGCTCTTGCGGCCCTTACGGTCGGCGGCGAAGTCGATCTCCACCGTGAAGGGGTGCTGGCACGGCACGAGCAGCGTGCCGATGGGGTGCTGGCCGTCGGCCAGTTCACGCCACGTGAGATCGATGCACCGCACGTAGAGCGAGTCGAGCGTGGGATCGACGCCGGGTGGAGTGGTGACGACCGCTCCGTCGAGCGCCGAGAGGTCGTGGCTGCAGCGACCGTTCGGCGTCGGGTGGTCGACGATGGCCCAGTGGTGAACGGACAGGCGCTCCTTGGGAGCGACTTTTTTAGCCTCCTTGTCAGACATCTTCCCTCTCACCTGCACCCCGGCGCTGCGATAGCCGGTGCGTTGAAGTTCATAGGGAAGCTTCACGTGCGATTCGCCGAGACCGGCTTCGGTCATGGCGACCACCGGTATCACGCCTTGCTTGAGCAACTCGCGGACGTGGATGCCCGCCATGAGCCGGTCATAGACCACGTGGCTGACGCCGCCACCGGCCAGTTCGATGACGCGCTTGAAGAGCTTCATTGACGAGCCGATCTCGTTGCGGTCTGCGTAGTAGTCGAAGGCGAGCAAGACCCGCTGCCAGCGCCTTCGACCGTGACAACCCACGGCGGCGATTGGAATGCCCGAGAGGTGCTCGTCACCCTTCTTTCCCTTGAAGTGTGGTCCGATGCGGGGGTTCAGCTTCGCTCGTGATCCCTGGACGACGCCCTCGTCGTCCATCGTGACACTCGAGAGGGGCCGGAAGACCGATCCGTCGCCGTAGATGACGGTTGAGGCGGAGGGATGGTCCCAGTTCTTGACGTCGTCGGGGTTCAAGAGTCCCACTGACTTCGCTAACTCGACGGCCACCTTGGTGAATTCGAGTGAAAGATTGCTCCCGAACCCCGCCGTGGCGGCTCGGCGCAGGTGCGAGAGTTGGCTGAACGTCGGTGGCCGCACGGGCAGGACCCGACCGACGCGGGCGGCCGAACCTCGCAGTGTCTCCCAGAGGTCGGTCGACCGAACGGCGGAGTCGAAGGTGTTGGCCGACCCGAACGCCCACCGGCCCGCGAGGAAGATCACCATGGACACCGGGTCCGCGGCGGATCCCCTTCCGGGCTGGACGTGCCGGGCGATGACGGCGGCGAGTTGCTCGAGGCCGGGCATGGCGGCAACGGCTTCGAGGTCTGATATTGGGTTCCGGTCCATCTGTGTGCTCTCCTTCGAACGACACGTTCGCGTCGTGTGAGGTGCACTGTGCGCGTGACAGGCCAGACGGCGATCGCCGCATTTATGACGTCACACGGGGCTCGAAGGTCGAGAAACCCTCTAGTTACTAGGTTGGCGAGGTTCCGTGAGGGTGTTTGCACGACGCCGCAACCTCCTCGAAGCGCCGGTCTTGCGTCTCGTGCCGATCGGTCAGCTCGGCACCACGATCGAAAGTTAACGGCCGGTTCTCCGGTGGGGGCCGAGTCACACGCATCGGGCAAGATGATGCAGTGCCTGACGAGTCGCCAGACAGTGAGACCGACCGTTGGACCACGCTGGCGAGCCCGGAGGTATTAGGACGATCCATCCTGCTTTCCGCCGGCGACCGCGTGCCGGCGCCGTGGGCCGATGCTCAGCGAATTCACTTGAGTGAAGAATCACTCGGTAGTCCCCGGACTCTTCGGTCTGTTCGCCGCGCTTTTCTGACCCGTACTCCCACCGTCTACGAAGTCGCATCGGGCTTGAAGGCTCCCGCGAGGGGTACGGATAGCCGCGAGGTGTGGCAGGTCGCGCCCAACCTCAACTTCGTGGCCGAGGCCACGCTGCGCCTCGCGAGGGCCAACGCCGTTGATGCGCGTGACCGGTCGCATCCCACGTGGTCGCTGATTGCCGCGGCGGTCGCCGCGGGGGCGGCGCCGGCCCGTCATTACGGTGTGGACGTGGTCCTGCCCGACGGCACGTTGGCTTGGTGCGACGGCGGACCCTTGCACCTGTGGGAAGCGGGCGGCGCGCGCTTCGGCGGCGCGTCGGTGATCCCGCGCGTGGCGCTCGCGAGAGGGCTCCTAACGCCAATCGCGGCGAAGGCGCCGACGGCGGCCCTCGCTCCCGACCAGTTGGCGGCGGTCGCGGACCCGTCGACCAGGGCCCGCATCATCGCCCCCGCGGGGTCGGGCAAGACGAGAGTGCTGACCGAACGTGCTCGACACGTGCTCGACGCCGGGGTGCCGGCTGATTCGCTGCTCCTCGTCGCCTACAACAAGCGGGCCCAGGAGGAGATGCGCGAGCGCACGGCCGATCATCCCCGTCTGCAGATCCAGACGCTGAACGCGTTGGCGCTTTCGATCTTGAACGGGACCAACGGGTTCGCCGGTCGCGGCACGAGACTTCAGCACGCCAGCGAGCGTGACGTCCGCGACATCATCGCCACCTACGTCAAGCTCCCTCGCAAGGCGAATACGGATCCGGCGGTGGCCTGGATCGACGCGCTCAGCGAGGTGCGACTGGGTCTTCGGTCCCCACAGTCGGTCGAGGACGAGTACCAAGGGGACCTCGAGGGCTTCGCCGACTTCTTCCCGCTGTTCCGCCAGCACCTCGCGCAGCGCCAGCAGGCCGACTTCGACGAGCAGATCTACCTCGCGATCGAAGTGCTGCTGCGCGAGCCCCAGGTCCGCCTCGCCGGCGAGCGTCGGGCTGAGGTATTGCTCGTCGACGAGTTCCAGGACCTCACGCCCGCCCACATGCTGCTGCTGCGACTCCTCGCGGGGCCATCGTTGTCAATCTTCGCCGTGGGCGACGACGACCAGACCATCTACGGCTTCTCCGGCGCGACGCCCGAGTGGCTGGTGCAGTTCGAGGACCACGTCCCCGAGGCCGTCCATCACGCGCTCGAGGTGAACTACCGCTGTCCGGCGCCGGTCGTCGAGGCGGCCTTCAACCTGGTGTCGCACAACACCGTGCGGGTGGCGAAGCAGATCCGGCCGGGCCCCCACAACGTACGCGCTCCCGGTTCGATCGCGGTGGCCAAGGTGGACGACCAGGTCGCGCACGTGACTGGCCACGTGCGAAGCCTCCTCGACGCCGGCGCGGCGCCCACGGAGATTGCCGTACTCTCCCGGGTGAACGCAAACCTCGTACCCGTTCAGGTGTCGCTGATCGAAGCCGGCGTTCCCGTGAGTGTCCGTGATGGTGGGGAGTTCCTGCGCTCCTCGGGCGTCGAGGCGGCGCTCGCGTGGTTGCGCCTCGCGGTTCGCCCGGACCGACTCGCCGGCGCCGACATCGTGCTCGCCGCACGTCGACCGGGCCGCGGCATCCAGCCCAAGGCGCGCGAGTGGATGGGGGAGCAGACCTCCATTGAGGGACTCACGCTGCTGGCCGGCCGGCTGGATGAGCGCACGTCGAAGAAGATCACGGAGTTCGTTCACGACCTCGAGCTCGTCGTCATGTTCGCGCAACGTGCGACGACCTCGGAGTTGATCGAATTCATCCGCAGGGACATCGGTCTCGATCGAGCCCTCGCGACGCTCGACGCCGCGCACCAGGGCCGCAACAAGGCTTCGAACTCCGACGGCCTGCGCAGCCTCATCGCCCTCGGCCGCCAGCACTCCGACCCGAAGACGTTCGACGACTGGCTTCGGAGGTTGCTCAACACCGTCGGATGAGAACGGCGTCGCGCTCGCGACCGTTCACAAGGTGAAGGGCCTCGAGTGGCCCCACGTCGTCGTCTACGACGCCAGCTCCACGGTCTTCCCCCACCGGCTGAGCCAAGATATCGAAGAGGAGCGCCGCGTCTTTCACGTCGCGATCACTCGGTGCACGACGTCGCTGATGATCACGGCCGACGTCGAGGCGCCATCGATCTTCTTGGGCGAGCTCGGCGCTCCCTACGTCGCTTCGCGTGAACCGCGGCGCGCGGTTGCCGAACCGAGCGCGAGCCGCGGCGCCGGCGGTCTCAATCCGATTACGGCCGAGGTCGGCTTGAAGTTCCAGTGGGGCGGCTACGACTTCGAGGTCCGTGCAGTCGAGCTCGACGGGGTGGCCGTCTCGACCAGTGGATCACGTACCGCTTCGTTGCCCTTCGGTTGGACCGTGAAGGTCAACGAGAAGTCGCGCACGCTCGTCGCCCCGACAGCGGCTAAGTCGACTCGAACCGCGGGGCCAGGGCCGGAGGCCAACCCGGATCTCTATAACGCCCTCAAGTTCTGGCGGCTGGAGCAGTCGAGAGCCGACAGCGTTCCCGCGTTCGCGGTCTTCAACGACCGCACGCTTGATGAGCTTTCGATTGTCCGGCCCCGCACGGTCGGCGAGTTGCTGGGCATAATTGGCATCGGCCTAACAAAGCTTGATCGCTACGGGGACCAGATCCTGGCCATCATCCAGGAGTCAGTGTGAAGTTGAGGCACCACCGTGATTCGTCTTTGCGAGGGGAGAACTGTGCCAAGGGACGGAGTAGGACAATCGGTGGACGAATTGCGCTCGCGCCCGGAACACCGCTGGTTGCTTGGCAGTGTGAGGGCGAGCGAGCGTTAGCGAATCGCGGTAAGGTGGGATTATGAGGTCGTTCGAGCAACTCCGAAGAATTCTGGGTCAAATTATTAAAAAGGACTTGACTCTTCATCTAACACATGATAAAACTGTGTCATGAAACCACAGACACCGATTCAACAGGCCGCCCACCTCGTCATCCTGGATGTCGAGAACATGGTCGGAACGCCCAACCCAACCCCGGCGGAACTTGAGCAGGTCCATGACCAGCTTGCCCAAGCGATTGACGGTTACGACCAACTTCCGTGCATTGTGGCGTGCAGCCACCACGCCGCTCCGGTGGTGATGTTCGCCTTCCCGACAGCGCTTAGGCGGGTTCAGTCAGGTTCCAACGGCGCCGACTTGGCCCTGCTTCGAGAGATGGGCGAGCACCGTCTAATGAGCCGCTTCGAGAAGATCACGTTGTGCTCGGGGGACGGGATCTTCACCGACGAGGTGGCTCGCCTCGGCTGGGCGGGCGTCGAGGTCACGGTCGTCGCGAACGAGGGTAGCCTCGCGAGTCGTCTTCGTCTTGCTGCGGCACACGTTGTGACGCTGGCGCCACAGGCCGAACTGGAGCCGGCAGCGGCTCTGAAGGTGGCGAGCTGATGGCCGGTTCGACCCCCGAGCTCGTCACCTTGGTCGAAGTGGCCCGGATCGCGGGCCAGAAGCGGTCCACGGTGGGCAACTGGAAGGATCGCATCGAAGATTTCCCCGCTCCTCGAGGGATGGGGCCACGAGGACCGCTTTACGACCGGACCGAAATCGTGCAGTGGCTCGCAGCGACCGGACGTCTGCCGCAGCCGGACCCGAACGATCACGATGTCCGACTACCCGTCGAAGTCTTGAGTGACGAAATGCGCGCCAAAGACGCCCTCGTCATCTTCCTCATGGTGCATGCACTTCGCACTGTCCTGAGCGGCAAGGAATGGTTGACGCTCGTGAATGCGAATTTGCATGACCAGGAGAAGTACTTCTTGGAGTCGATCGCGAAGTACTTGCCGTTTGCGCAGTCGCTAGTACCTCATTCGGCGCTCCAGAGTGACCGCATCAGCAGTTTCCTCCGGAAGGTCGGAGAAACGTCACCTGATGAGGCCGCCGGTGTTTCCGACACCATGGTTGAGTTCTTGGAATTGGGACCGGACACAGGCGAGGGGGAACTTCCTCCACCAATCGTCTCGCTCGTGGTCGGATTGGCCGGTCAGGGCGAGGTCATACTTGACCCTGCGGCTCGTGCTGGGCAGCTTCTCGTCGCAATCGGCAAGGCGTCAGGTTCGCCCTCGGTGAGGTTGATTGGACAGGAACAGGATAATTGGGCCCGAGGCATTGCCATGCTGAATCTCAAGATTCGTGGTTTCGAGGCGAGCATTGGTGCTGAGAACGCGCTAACGCACGATCAAGTGCCGGACCTCAGGGCTGACGTCATCGTGTCGAATCCTTCCTGGAGTCAGCGTCTCTTCTCGGCGGATCAACTTGTGAACGATGCACGATGGGTCTGGGGGGATCCAGGGACGGGGGACGGGAACATGGCGTGGGTGCAACACTGCCTGTACCATCTGGCCGACCATGGGCGAGCCGTCATAGTGCTACCTCCGAAGGTGCTCTTTGAGCAGGGTAGGTCGGCCAAGATCCGACAAGGCGTAATCAAGTCGGGATACCTAGAGTCGGTAATCGCATTGCCACCGGGCCTACTTCGTTCGACCAAGATCGGACTAGCCATTCTGGTATTTGCCAAGGGACGTCGTCCTGCCGACGGGAAGCCGGCCTCGACGCTGATGGTCAACTTGGAAGATCAACCCCTCGACGAATGGGGCAAGCTGAAGAGATTGCCGACGAGCCTCGTGAATGAGGTGATTGCGCTGAATAAGCGTGTGCTCGCAGGTGGAGAGCCGGAGTCCGAATTTGCTGCGATCGCTACGTACGACGACATTGCCGACAACGGCTTTGACATCAGCCCAAAGCGATACGTGGTACCACCGGAGGTCTTTGTCACGCCAAAGGAGCTTGACGACGCGCTCGAGGCGGCAAGGAAATCTGTCCGTCAGGCTCTTGAAGTTGGTCGGAGAGCCGATCAGAAGTTGGAAGCACTCCTGAGGAGGCGTCCATGAGTGACATTGCGTCAAAGAAGGTCAGCGAATTCCAGGCCGAAGCACTTTATGTCATCAAAGGGTTCCCAACGAGTCGTGCGAAAGAGCGTGGTGACGTCCCCGTCATGTCGATAGCCGCATTCCGCAATGGAGATTCTCCGAAGCTCTTTGCCGATGATCGTGACTTAGAGGACGTCTCTGCCAGGAAGGCTGAAGTTGGCGACGTCCTCATCGCCGTAGAGGGCGGGACGGTCGGCGAGGTGATGGTGGTCAGCGAGGGTGACGATGGTTTCGTTGCATCCCAGCAGGTGATGACGCTCAGGGTAGGCGATCAGCGCCAACTCAGCCCTTGGTACCTGGGGGCGTGGCTGAGGTCCGAACGAGGTCAAGCGTGCCTCAGCCGACTCGTCAAGGGGAGCGGGATCAAGCGGATCGCGTATCGGGACTTGCTGTCGCTCGAGATCGATCTTCCGCCGTACGCAGAGCAGGTTCGCATTGGTGAGGTCTTTCGTACCTTCCTCGGATCAATCGGGGCGCACGAGTTGATTGCCTCTAGCCTCAAGCAGTTGATGGACATCGAAATCGAAGTGGCGATTGCACCAATGATCGCATCGTCAACGAACACGGGAGGTTCCCGATGAAGAAGCCATCTGGCGCTCAGAATGGGGTGATCGTGGCACCGAACTCGACATCGTCCAAGACCGACATCTACGACATCGCGAGTCGTCTCTGGGAGACGGCCGACCACCTGCGCGCCAACTCCGACCTGAAGGCGAGCGAGTACTCCACCCCGGTGATGGGCCTCATCTTCTTGAAGTACGCCGACAACCGTTTCACCGAGGTTGAGGCGAGGTTGGCCGGCAGTGGCACGGGCCGAAAGGGGATCGGTAAGGCCGACTACCAGGCGCAGAACGTGCTGTACCTGCCCGACGAAGCCAGGTTCGCCAACCTCTTGAAGCTGGAGGAGGGGGCCAACCTCGGCAAGGCCATCAACGACGCCATGGCCGCGATCGAGCGGGAGAACCCCGCCCTCGCGGGTATCCTGCCGCGCACGTACCAATCGCTCACCAATGACACCCTGGTGAACCTGCTGCGCTCGGTCAACTCGATCCTCGGCCAGATCACCGGCGACGCCTTCGGGAAGGTCTACGAGTACTTTCTCGGCAAGTTCGCAGTTGCTGAAGGCTCGAAGGGCGGCGAGTACTTCACGCCCACCCCGATCGTCCAGCTCATCGTCGAGATCATGGAGCCGTTCAATGGGAAGATCCTCGACCCCGCGTGCGGCTCGGGTGGCATGTTCGTCCAGAGCGCCCGGTTCGTCGACGAGCACCGCAACGGCAAAACGGGGAGGCTTTCGATTCATGGTCAGGAGCGTGTCGACGAGACGGTGCGGCTGTGCAAGATGAACCTCGCCGTGCACGGCCTCGAGGGCCAGATCAGGCAGTCCAACACCTACTACGAGGATCCCTTCGAGTCGGTCGGCCAGTTCGACTACGTGATGGCCAATCCACCTTTCAACGTCAACAAGATCGACAAGGCCAAACTGGAAGGTGACAAGCGCTTCCCCTTTGGACTCCCGAATCCCGACAACGGCAACTACATCTGGATCCAAGCCTTCTACTCGGCGCTCAACGCGACCGGCCGGGCGGGCTTCGTCATGGCGAACTCGGCCGCTGACGCCGGCGGCTCCGAGATGGAGATTCGTAAGCGGCTGCTCGTTGACAAGGGCGTGGACGTCATCGTGGCGGTCGGGCCGAACTTCTTCTACACCGTGACGCTGCCCGTGACCCTGTGGTTTTTCGACAAGGCTAAGCGTGGCACGGCGCGTGAAGACACCGTGCTGTTCATTGACGCCCGCAAGGTATTTCGCCAGATTGACCGGGCGCACCGCGACTGGACCCCAGAGCAGATCGAGTTCCTCGCCAACATCGCGCGGCTGTACCGGGGCGAAGCGGTCGAGACAGACCAAGGATCTGGCGAGACGATCGCGACTTCGTTCCCCGACGGCACCTACGAAGATGTCCCGGGGCTGTGCGCGGTAGCGACGCTCGAGCAGATTGAGAAGCAGGGTTGGAGCCTCAACCCTGGCCGGTATGTCGGTGTTGCGGAGGCTGAAGACGACGGCATCGACTTTCGTGTTCGACTTGAGGAGTTGGACGAAGAACTAGAGAAGCTGAACACTGAGGCAGCCGAACTTCAAGTGCGGATTGCCGCCAACGTCGCGGAGTTACTGAGTTGAGCGGGTTGCCCAAGGTTGCATTGTCGGAGGTTGCAGAACTCACGGGAGGCTATGCCTTCAAGAGCAGAGACTATTCAAACTCAGGACGATTCGTACTCCGGACTCTCAATATAGGTAGTGATTGCAGCATCAATAAACGCGACGCCGTCTACATTCCCGAAGCGTTATGTGATCAGTACGGGCGATTTCAGCTACAGGCCTTCGACACCCTATTTGTGATGGTCGGTGCAACCTTGGGAAAAGTTGGGTTGGTAAGAGAACAAGACCTGCCGGCGCTGCTCAATCAGAACATGTGGCGCATTAGAGCCAATCCGAACGTTGTCGATTCACGCTACCTTCATTACGCATTTCGTATCGCTGTACAAGGAAGTTCGAGTTGGGCTACAGGGAGCGCCCGCGACTTTGTTCGTCGAGACGACTATCGGAGATTGCAAGTTGCTGCACCACCGCTAAAAACGCAACGCAAGATTGCAGCAGTTCTCTCCGCTTACGACGACCTCATCGAGAACAACAACCGCCGGATTAAGTTGCTCGAGGAGATGGCCCAGCGTATCTATCGCGAGTGGTTCGTCGACTTTCGGTACCCGGGCCACGAGGCCGTACCGCTGGTTGACTCGGAGTTGGGGCAGATTCCAGAAGGGTGGAACTGGAAGCAATTGCGTGATATTGCTACCGAAGTTCGAATCAGTGTCGACCCGAGCACTATTGACCCGAGCACGCCATACGTGGGGCTAGAGCACATGCCTGAACGTTCGATAGCTATTTCTGAGTGGGGCAGAGCTGAGAGTGCTGGGAGTCGGAAGAGCAGATTCCTTGTTGGGGATGTCCTATTTGGCAAGATACGTCCCTATTTTCATAAGGTGTCTGTGCCGCCTGTTGAGGGGATTTGTTCGACCGACGCAATCGTCATTCGTAATCGAGTTCCCGGTGCCTACGGCCTAGTTCTAGCTATTGTGTCAAGTGACGCCTTTGTGTCCGAAGCGGTGCAATCATCGCAGGGTACCAAGATGCCACGAGCGAACTGGCGTGTGCTGGAGAAGTACCCAGTTGCTATGCCGCCGCAAGCTTTACTTGAGCGATTCGAATCATTCGCAAGTGACACGGTGTCACTGATCCACCGGATGGTCACTACCAACCGCAATCTCCGGTCCACTCGCGACTTGCTCCTTCCCCGACTCATCTCTGGTGAGATCGACGTCAGCGACCTCGACATCACTCTGGATAAGACCGCGGCATGAATCCGCCAGTCGCCGGCCGCTACACAGAGGACCAGCTCGTCGAGCAACCTGCGATCGCGCTCTTCGAAGAGCTCGGCTGGACTCACGTGAATGCCATGCAAGAAACCATGGGTCCCGCGGGAACGCTCGGGCGCGACAATCGGGCGGAAGTATTTCTCAACCAACGACTACGTGCCGCCATCGAGCGGTTGAATCCTGGCATTCCACCGGAAGCCGTCGAGCTCGCCGTCATCGAGGTGACGAGGTCGCGTGCCGCGATGCACTACGCCCGGGCCAACCAAGAGATTCACGCGCTCCTGCGCGACCGCATCGAGGTGTCGGTTCATCAGCCGGATGGATCGACCTTGCCCGAGAAGCTTTCAATTGTCGACTGGGAGAACCCTGAGAATAACGACTTCCTTCTTGTCTCTCAGCTTTGGATACACTCCGACCTCTATCACCGGCGAGCTGATCTCGTCGGGTTCGTCAATGGAATTCCGCTTGTCTTCATCGAGCTCAAGGCGTCGCACAAGAATCTGAAGAATGCTTACGACGAGAACCTGAGTGACTACCGAGACACCATCCCGCACCTGTTTGCCGCCAACGGGTTCATCCTCTTGTCGAACGGCGCCGAGAGCAAGGTCGGAACGATCACCTCAGACTGGGAGTTCTTCTCGGAATGGAAGAAGATCAACTCCGAGGGTGAGCAGGGCGTGGTCTCGTTGGAGACGGTTATCCGGGGGATGTGCACTAAGGAACGCTTCCTGGACATCCTTGAGAACTTCGTGGCATTCCAGGACCTCCCAAGTAAGTTCATCAAGCTCATCGCTCGTAACCACCAGTACCTCGGGGTCAACAGTGCGCTGGCCCGCTTGGCGGAGTTGCACGAAGCGCCGCCGGAGGAACGCGGCAAGCTCGGGGTCTTCTGGCACACGCAGGGTTCGGGCAAGACAATGTCGATGCTCTTCTTCTCCCAGAAGGTGCTGCGAAAGATGCTTGGGAACTGGTCCTTCGTTATCGTCACCGACCGCGACGATCTGGACGAACAGGCCTACAAGGAGTTCACCTACGCCGGGGTCATCACCGAGAAGCACATGCGCGCGACCGGCTCGGCCCACTTGCGTCAACTCCTGGCCGAGGATCACCGCTACGTCTTCACCCTGATCCAGAAGTTCCGCACCGAGAAGGGTGAAGTGCACCCCGTCATCTCCGAGAGAGACGACGTCATCGTGATCACCGACGAGGCCCACCGCACCCAGTACGACACGCTGGCGCTCAATATGCGCAACGCCCTTCCGAACGCCGGCTTTCTGGGCTTCACCGGGACACCGCTGATCGCCGGTGAGGAACGCACCCGTGAGGTCTTCGGCGACTACGTTTCGGTCTACAACTTCGCCGCCTCGGCCGCTGACCACGCGACGGTCCCGCTCTACTACGAGAACCGGATCCCACAACTCGAGATCGAGAACCCAACCTTCGGCGACGATCTGATGGCCATCGTTGAAGAGGCGGACCTCGACGAGGACCAGGAACGTCGACTCGGTCGGGCGCTCGGTCAGCAGTACGAGCTCATCACGCGGGACGATCGGCTCGAATCTGTGGCCCGAGACATCGTGGATCACTTCCTGGGCCGAGGCTTTGCCGGCAAGGCCATGGTCGTCTCCATCGACAAGGTCACCGCCGTGCGGACCTTTGACAAGGTTCAACGATTCTGGCGAGAGCGACTCCAAAGGAACGAAGAGTCCCTCCGCAAAGGAGGTCTCACCGACGAGCAGGTTGACCTCGTGGAACGCGAGATCGCCTTCATGCGCGAGACGGACATGGCTGTCGTCATCTCCCAGTCGCAGAACGAGATCGCGGACATGGCCGAACGCGGTCTCGAGATCTCGGCGCACCGCCGGCGGATGGTCGAGGAGAAGCTTGAGGACAAGTTCAAGAACGCCACGGATCCCTTTCGCCTGGCCTTCGTCTGTTCGATGTGGACGACGGGCTTCGACGTTCCTTCGCTCTCGACCGTGTACCTCGACAAGCCACTGCGTAACCACACCCTGATGCAGACCATCACCCGGGCCAACCGCGTCTTCCCGGAGAAGAACAACGGACTAGTCGTCGCCTACGTTGACGTCTTTCGCAACCTGCAGGCGGCTCTGGCCATTTACGCGGTGGGCGGCGCGTCGGGCGAGATGCCCGTCGAGGAGAAGGGGCAGTTGGTGGAGGCGGCCCGAGAAGCCATCGACGACCTCCGCGCCTTTTGCCTCGCTCGTGACGTTGACCTTGACGTTCTGGGCCGCCTGAGCGGCTTCGCGCTGGTGGCCGCCGGCAAAGAGGCTGTCGAGATGCTGATGGTGGACGATGAAGAACGAATCGCGTTTGCCTCGCGTGCCTCACTGGTCAACCGCCTCTACAAAGCGATCCTGCCCGACGTCCGCGCCAACGAGTTCAGTCGCGTTCGCGCCGTGGCCAAGTTCCTCGCCGACGGCATCTCGGCCAACATCGAGCCACCCAATGTCTCGGGGGTCATGGGACGAATCGAACAACTCCTCGACGAGTCCGTCGCGGCACACGAGTACTTGATCCCAGACAGCGAAGTCGAGGCTCTCTTCGATCTGGGCTCAGTGAACTGGAAGGGACTCGAAGAGGCCTTCAAGCAAGGACGTCCACGAACAGCGGCCCAGCGCCTTCGTTCGCTGCTCTCGGCCAAGGTTGCAGCCCTCGTTCGGCTCAACCCTGCTCGTGTCGACCTGGTGGAACGATTCGAGAAACTGGTGGAGGACTACAACGCCGGGAGCATGAACGTGGAAACCTTCTTCCAGCAGCTGCTCGACTTCAGCAACGCCCTCACCCAAGAAGAGGCCCGCTCACTCGCTGAAGGACTCAACGAGGAGCAGCTGGCCATCTTCGACATCCTCACCAGGCCAGCCCCGGATCTCTCCGACAACGAGATCGCACAAGTGAAGCGCGTGGCCGCGGAACTCCTGGAAGTACTGAAGCGCGACAAAATCGTCTTGGACTGGCGCAAGGAACAGGCCACCCGGGCGTCGGTGCGCGTGACCGTTGAAGAGATCCTCGACCGTCTGCCAGACGCATTCACGCGCCCGATCTACGCACAGAAGTGCGATGTGGTCTATCAGCACGTCTTCGACAGCTACTGGGATGACGGGCGATCCGTCTACTCGATGGCCGCGTAGTCGGAGCGTTCAGTTGGCCGGTTGATCAGCCAATACCCCAATCGATCGTATTCCGCAATCGCATTCTCAGACCAAGAAGGTAACTGTTGAAATCAACCGCAAACGACGGAACTCTTCGATTCAAACTGCGAGGTAGCGAGCTCGCTCTGGCTTGCGGACGAGCTTCTGTGCCACCAGGTAGCCCAGCGTGGCGGTGACGACTACACGGTCATCATCGCGGCCGGCAGTATGAAGCAAGGTCACGATTTCAGTTGGGGAAAGAGTCCGGCCGGTCGATCGTAAGACGTTGAGTATGGCGTCGGTACGTGGAAGCGAATCAATCTTGCCGCCTGAGGCGACGCCAGCTTTCAGCGACGCCAGTTCGGCTTCGAGTGCGCGGAACGTCGCGACTGCTTGCGCGACAACCTCTTCCTGTAAAGAGAGGGCCGTTCCGAGTTCGGCGATGCGTTTCGTTCTTAGCATGGTCCCCCTGAGAGATAAAGGAAAGATAAAGATACTCTTTATGTGCAGCCTACTCCCGGCCGCTGCTTCGTGGCTCTGCTGATTGTTCACCGCCTAGGCTTGAGACGATTTACGCGCGGAACTTCACGCGGAGCTTCGCGCGGAAGTCCCGCCCTCGTAGCTCAGGGGATAGAGCATCGGTTTCCTAAACCGTGAGCGCAGGTTCGAATCCTGCCGGGGGCACCAATCGGGGTAGGGCAATGAACAGGAGTCAATTGTCAA
>Ga0307375_10001241_pt1 | contig 28309 bp, 30 predicted proteins | sample TR1MG_FD_202531 | JGI IMG/M metagenome (GOLD analysis project Ga0307375, IMG submission 202531) | Soil microbial communities from Risofladan, Vaasa, Finland - TR-1 | ecosystem: Environmental > Terrestrial > Soil > Coastal area > Acid sulfate soil | place: Finland: Risofladan, Vaasa | collected...
TGGCCGGACAGCCGAAGGAACAGCGCCATGGATGAACCGATCAGCATTGTCGAACAGTATCCGGCCAAATACTGGCACAAGCTGGATGACGGGCGCATCCAGTGCGACCTGTGCCCGCGCGACTGCAAACTGAACGAGGGGCAGCGCGGCGCGTGTTTCGTGCGCGGACGCATCAATGATGCGATGGTGCTGACCACCTACGGCCGCTCCTCGGGTTTCTGCGTCGACCCGATCGAGAAAAAACCGCTCAATCATTTCTATCCCGGCAGCAGCATCCTGTCGTTCGGCACTGCGGGCTGCAACCTCGCCTGCAAATTCTGCCAGAACTGGGACATCTCCAAATCGCGCAGCTTCGACAAGCTCGCCGACCAGGCCACGCCGGAAGCCATCGCGCGTACCGCAGCTCAGCTCGGCTGCAAGAGCGTCGCGTTCACCTACAACGACCCGGTGATTTTCGCCGAATACGCGATGGACGTGGCCGACGCCTGCCATGAGCGCGGTATCAAGGCCGTGGCCGTCACGGCAGGCTATATGCACGACCAGCCGCGCCGCGAATTCTACGCGAAGATGGACGCCGCCAACGTCGACCTGAAAGCCTTCACCGACGAGTTCTATGTCAAACAGACCGGCTCGCATCTGCAACCGGTGCTGGACACGCTGAAATATCTTAAACAGGAAACCGGGGTATGGCTGGAAATCACCACGTTGCTGATTCCCGGCTACAACGACAGTGCCCATGAGATCGGCAGGATGAGCGAATGGATCGCGAAGGAACTCGGCACGGATGTGCCGCTGCACTTTTCCGCCTTTCATCCCGACCACAAGATGACCGGCATTCCCGCCACACCGCCGGACACTTTGGTACAGGCGCAGAATATCGCCAAGTCAGCGGGACTGCAGCATGTCTATACCGGCAATGTGCATAACCGCGAAGGGGATACCACCCATTGCCCGTCATGCCATGGCACCCTTATCGTGCGCGACTGGTACGAGATCGAACAATACCGCCTTACACCAGAGGGACATTGCCCGGATTGCAATGCCAAAATTGCAGGGCGATATGAGAGATTCACCAAAGCGTTCGGGGCGCGCCGCATCCCCGTTATAATGTCCAAAGCAAAATGATTTAACAGGGCATATAGCTCTCTCTAAAAGGAGAAAACCGTGGATACCAGCATCTGGCGCAGCATCCTGCTTTTTATCGGGTTGATTTTATTTCTGATTGTGTTGGGTCTGCTTGTTGTGCATTGACAGCACGGTCTTAATCCAGATATGAGGAAAACGGGGCAAGGCATGCTTCATGAAATGATGGCCTAGGGGGATTGATAGAGGGTGGAAGTACTGCTTTCAAGAACGCTGACCAATATATCGGCATGCATGGATGATATCGCTTCTCCCCGGAACTTGCCCAGGGTCGGCGCGGCATCCCGGGAAAGCCGGCCGGCGGCCACTGCAACACAATCGCCCTTCACCGACAAGCCGCGACTCGGGTCAAACCCGCGCCAGCCGGTGCCCGGCAGGTATACCTCGGCCCAGGCATGCATATCACCACAGGTGGCGTCTGCGATGCAATAACCGCTGACAAAGCGTGCGGCGATACCCACATCCCGATAAACAACATCGCAGAGTCACGGCACGATCCCTTCCCTTGTTTCAGGGACTCTTGCGGGGTCCATGGGTCGCCGTGTTCACGCAGCATATATTCCAGGCGCTGGTATATCGCTTCAGCCAGCATAGTCAGGAACGGAATCGTTTCGTGCCTGGCCGCCTGCATCTTTTCCCGTGAAAATGCCGCCAAATCGGCATGATCACCCTGTCGAACCAAATGGTGACCGAGCACCCGGGCGAGTTGCGGTTCATACTCAAGCGGCAAGGTCAGCGCGGCCGGATCGGTGGCAAAAAAAACGAACGGGTTGCCGTGATGTGTTTTTACCAGCGTATGGACTTCGATCAGCAGATTGTCGTGCAAGCCGCTGAATCAGATCGTTTCAATGTTGTTTCCGTAAAGACCGAGACAGTGGGTCATTCCGCCGGGAGCGGGGATGACATCGGTGCAATAGCTGCGCAAGGTCTGGCCGGCATCGCAGCGGGGACGGAGCCTGAAGATGAAGGGTTCCAAGAATACCGGTTGGCTGTAATGGTAGCGGGTACGATGAATTATTTCGAAAAGCATGGTCGTTATGCTATTTTTTTGGCAACAGCTTATCAAGGGCAATATTCACCCATTCGTCCGGCATTTCCTCCACCGATTTGCGCAAACGGTTCTGCCACCATTCCGGCAAATGCTGCAGGTCCTCGCGCTCGAATCGATGCTGGACGATCTCGAAAGAGTCGCGTTTGTACAATACGATATCGATGGGAAAGTCGACATCGACCGCGCTGATGCGTGTCGAGTCGAATGCAAGGTAGGCAAGTTTTAGAGCCATATCCATTGAAGATTCATAGTGCAGCACCCGGTCGATGATAGGCTTCCCGTAACTCGACTCGCCGATCAAAAAGTAGGGAGACCCTTTCCCCACTTCCACCCAGTTGCCTTGCGGGTAGAGCATGTAGAGTTTGTGTTCCTTGTCTTTCTCCAACTGCCCGCCAATGATGGAGAACAGGTTGAAATCCAACCCGCTTTCCTTGAGCGCTTCCTTGTCTTCGTTGGCTACGATACGCACCTGCTCGGCAAACGCATTCACCGCCTTGTACAGCTTGTCGAAATTGGTATCCTTTTCCTCGATCACTTCCTCAAAGTAGGTCAACGCCTTGTCGCGCACCGAACGCAACCCGGAGGTCATCAGGAACATGGAGTGATCCCCGTGCTGATGTATGGTTACTTTGCGGGCAGTGGTACGTTCTGCCCCGGAAGTCAGGCGTGTGTCAGAGATGCCAACCAAGCCATCTTCAATCTTGATCGCAGCACAAAATGTCATATGGTTTTATTGCTCTTGAGTGAAATAGGTGTTATTTCCCGTCAACGGCCGCAGTGTGAAATAAGTTTCGTAGATCGCATCGTCTATCCAGTTCAGCCTGTTTTGCAGCCCATCGAGAAATTCGTGCAACCCAGCGTGAATGATCTCGTCAATCTGCGTGTAATTCAGGTCACCGAGCAACCGGCCCAAACCCTGCTCGGCTTTATTGCTGAACGCGTCCAGTGAAGAACCCGTGATGGCATGCAGGGAAAGTGCGGCGCGATCGAGGCAGGATAGCACCGAACGCGGGAATTCGCGGTTCAGTATCAGAAAATCGGCCACTTTGAACGGATCGATTTGCTTAAAGTGCTTGCGATACATTTCCAGCGCACTTGCCGATTTCAGCAGCGCCGCCCACTGGATGTTGTCTATGGCAGTGCCAACAGCCTGCGCTTCGGGCAGCAGGATGAAGTACTTGACGTCCAGGATGCGCGACGTCTTGTCGGCTCGTTCCAGCAGTTCGCCCACCTGCAAAAAATGCCATGCTTCACCATGGGACATGGTCGCCTCGGTGATTCCGTCAAACAGGTGACTTTGCATCTTTACCGCACTATAGAATTCAGTGTGATTCTCGATCACCGATTTGTTCTTGGCGGCATCCTTGACCAGCAGGTAGAAGCGGTTAGCCTGCTCCCACATTTCCGAAGAAATTATTTCACGTACCGAACGTGCATTTTCGCGCGCATGACGAACGCAACTCAGGATTGAATTCGGGTTTTCCCGATCGAAAGTAAGGAAATGCAGGACGTTTTCACGCGTGGGAACTCGATAGCGCTTGTTAAACAGTTCAAAATCACCGGTGATGTTGACCAGCGGAGCCCACTGTTCGCCGATTTCAATCGGCATATCCAGGGTAAGGTTCAGATTGACATCAATAAAGCGCGCAACATTTTCTGCCCGTTCCAGATAGCGGCTCATCCAGTAGATCGAATTGGCGACCCGGCTCAGCATGCTGATTTACTCCATTTAGGTTTCATTTCGACTCCATTCATTCGCTCAGCACCCAAGTGTCCTTGCTGCCCCCGCCTTGCGAGGAATTGACCACCAGCGAACCCTTTTTCAGGGCCACACGCGTCAATCCGCCCGGCATGACATAAATATCCTTGCCATAAAGTATGTAAGGCCGGAGATCAATATGACGTCCCTCGAAATGATCTTCCATCAGAACCGGTGCGCGCGAAAGGGCGAGCGTTGGCTGTGCAATATAGTTGCGCGGATTATTACGGATCAGCTCGGCAAACTCGGCCTGCTGCGCCTTGGTGGAATGCGGGCCAACCAGCATGCCGTATCCGCCGGACTCATTGGTGGCCTTGACCACCAGTTTGTCCAGATTGGCCAGCACGTATTCCCGTTCCTTTTTATCCGCGCAGATATAAGTGGGCACGTTGGGCAGAATCATGTCTTCGCCCAGGTAATACTGGACGATCTGCGGCAAGTAGGCATACACGGCCTTGTCATCGGCAATGCCGGTGCCGGGGGCATTGGCGAGTGCCACACGGCCGCTCCGGTATACATCAATCAAACCCGGCACGCCCAGCACGGAGTCGGCGCGAAATGTCTTGGGGTCGATAAAGTCGTCGTCAATGCGGCGGTATATCACATCCACACGCTGGAAACCCCGTGTGGTTCGCATGTGGACGAAACCGTCCATCACGACCAGGTCACTGCCCTCCACCAGTTCCACGCCCATTTGCTGGGCAAGGAACGAATGCTCGAAATAGGCCGAGTTGTACATACCCGGGGTCAGCACCACGACGGTTGGTGAAGACACATGATCGGGTGCGAGGTACTGCAGCGTTTCCAGCAGTCGCGCCGGGTAATCGTCCACAGCGCGCACCCGCGAAGCTTCGAATGCCAGCGGTAAAGTCCGCTTGAGTATCTGCCTGTTTTCCAGCACGTAAGACACGCCGGACGGGCAACGCAGATTATCCTCCAGCACGTAATGCTGGCCGTCCCGGTCCCGGACCAGATCGGTCCCCGTGATGTGACACCAGATTCCGCGCGGTACATCGAGTCCGACGCATTGCGGCCGGAACGAGGTGGCGGAGAGGATTATTTCAGCCGGGATGGCCTTGTCCTTGAGGATTTTCTGATCGTGGTAGATATCGTCAATGAACAGATTCAGGGCATGGATACGCTGCTTCAAGCCGCGCTCGATATATTTCCAGTCATGCGCTTCCACAATACGAGGAACGATATCGAACGGAAAAATTTTTTCGGTTCCTTCATCGCTACCGTAGACAGTAAAGGTGATGCCCATGTTGTACATGGCAACCTCGGCCGCTTTCTGGCGGGCCAGAATATCACCATCGGGTAAGGATTCGATGCGCTCAACCAGTATCCTGGCGCCAGGACGAGGTTGGCCGGCTGAATCGATCAGTTCATCGTAAAAATTTCCCGTATCGTATGATTTGAAATTCAGGGGCATAAGAATAGCTTCCTTGTTTGAGTATCTCAGTGTGACATGAGACCGATCTCAACGGTCCATCAACAGATGGGTTAGAAGTTTCACATTGAGGCTAAGCATGATTCGGCCGGGCAACCTGTTTAGAAGCGATAGTTATGCCAGTAATCGACAGCACACCAGAAATACCAGCCTAAATTATGGAATGGATAACCACAATTTGTGTGGAAGCTTCATTCAACAAGATCGGCTAAAACGATTATACTCGGTTGCATATATACCCAAAATGCTACGCGTCAATCCTGATTTTTTGCCGTTCTGCATGATATCAATCATCACAACTTTATGCCGGACAATGAAATAATTCGCTGGAAAATTCGCTCAACATCGCTTTGTTTTCTTGATCGGGGGAACAACATGAACACAGTACATATACCTGCAGGAATCGTCACACTTGACGGCGAACTGATTCTGCCGCCCTCCGCAAACGGCGTCGTGCTGTTTGCCCACGGCAGCGGCAGCAGCCGCTTCAGTCCGCGCAACACCTATGTAGCCGGAGTTCTGCAACAACGCGGTATCGGCACGCTGCTGTTCGATCTGTTGACACGAGAAGAAGATCGGACTTACGAAACGCGCTTCGACATCACATTGCTCACAACACGCCTGGTCGCAGCGACCGAATGGCTGCAAAATAATCCCGGAACCAAAGAATTGACACTGGGATATTTCGGCGCCAGCACCGGTGCGGCTGCGGCGCTACAGGCTGCGGCGAAGTTGGAAAATAAAATCTCGGCAGTGGTATCGCGCGGCGGGCGGCCCGACCTCGCCGGGGCAAACGCGCTCCGTCGCGTGACTGCGCCTACCCTGCTCATCGTCGGCGGTGCGGACTACGAAGTGATCGAACTGAACCGGCAGGCGGAGTTATTGCTGGGCTGCGAAAAGAAACTCATGCTGATACCCGGCGCGACACATTTATTTGAAGAACCGGGCACGCTGCAACTGGCGGCAGACATTGCGGCAGACTGGTTTGTGCAGCATCTATAATTCACGGTAAGTTACCTGGATCCGGCCAGCAACTTGATAACTTCATCGTCGCTGACCTGCGGGAAAGACTGATAAAACTGTCCCACCGCATGGAACATTGGCGGCGCGCTCAGACATACAACCTCATCGGCGTAGGGCTCCACCTTGGACAGTGTGTCGGGCGGTGCGACAGGTACAGCGCAGATCAGCTTTTTCGGGGATTTGGCGCGCAATGCGTGCAACGCGGCGATCATCGTGGAGCCGGTGGCCAGACCATCGTCGACCACGATGACGATGCGCCCCGCAGGGTCGTGCGGAGGGCGTATCGGGGTATAGCTGGCGCGCCGCTCGCGCATCACCTTGAGCTGCACTTCCTTTTCTGCTTCGATGTATTGCGCACTGCCCCCAACCTGCCCCGCATAGTCGCCGAGATAGGTCCAGCCGGTCTCGTCCACCGAACCGATTGCAAATTCGGGATTGCCCGGCGCGCGCAGCTTGCGCACCAGCACCACATCCAGTTCGCCGCCCAGCGCTGCGGCGATGATCTTTGCCATCGGCACCGCACCGCGCGGAATGGCCAGCACCAGCGGGTTCAGGCCGCGATACTGGGCGAGTGCATCAGCCAGCCGCTGCGCGGCATCGTCGCGATCACGAAATATCATGTTCATCCCTCCCGGCGATTTCAAAAAGCATCAGGGTGTATCAAGTGCAGGGATATTCTACGCCTGAGGAGAGGACGCTGCGACTATATCGGCTAGACGCCACCCTTCCGCTGCACCCGCAAGGAGTACACCGCGGGGGCAGGCAAATCCGTTTCCAGTCAAAGACTGGACGGAGTTTGCACCGCCGGTGGGTACCCGGCGGCTTAACCGCCACCCTTCCGCTGCCTTCTGGCCTCGAACAGGCAGATCCCGGTGCTGACCGAAACATTCAGGCTTTCCACGCTGCCCAGCATCGGTATACGCACCAGTTCGTCGCAGGTCTCGCGGGTCAGGCGGCGCAGGCCCTCGCCTTCCGCGCCCAGCACCCAGGCCAAAGCGCCGGCATGCCTGAAGCCGTTCAGGTCTTGCTCGGCATCGCCCGCCGCGCCGACCACCCAGATATCCCGTTCCTTGAGCTCGCGCAGCGTGCGCGCGAGGTTGGTGACGGTGATGTAGGGAACCGTTTCCGCCGCGCCGCAGGCGACTTTCTCCACCGTGGCAGTGATGCCGACCGCACGGTCTTTCGGCGCGATCACCGCGTGCACGCCAAAGGCATCGGCACTGCGCAGGCACGCGCCCAGATTGTGCGGGTCCTGCACGCCGTCCAGCACCAGCAGCAACGGGGGTTCTTCAAGTGTATCCAGCACGTCTTCCAGATGCTGCACCCGGCGCGAGGCATCGACGCGCGCCGCCACGCCCTGATGGCGCGCGTTGCCGGCCATGCCGTCGAGTCGTTTCGCCTCAATCGGAATAACGCGCACACCGTTGCTTTCGGCGAGCTTGGTCAGGTCGCGCATGCGCGGATCCTGGCGTTGTGCCTGCAGATAGACTTCCAGCACGCCATCGGGATTTTGGCGAATGCGCGAAGTCACCGCGTGAAAACCGTAAATCAGCCGCAGATCAGCCATGCTGTTTCTTTTCCTTGCTCTTGCCCTTGGGGGGTTTTTTGGATGCGGATTTCTTGCCGGTACTGCGACCTTCTCCGGCAGTATCGATCAACTCATGCAATACGAAATCGATCTTGGTGCTCTCCATGTCCACCTTCACGACGCGCACCTGCACGCGGTCGCCGAGGCGATAGCGCTGTCCGGTACGCTCGCCGAGCATTTGATGTTTGGTGGCATCGAACTGGAAATAATCCTTGCCGAGTTCCGAGATGTGCACTAGGCCCTCGACATACAGATCGTCCAGCGACACGAACAAGCCAAAACTGGTGACCGACGAGACCGTGCCGGTGAACACGCTGCCCAGATGGTCGCGCATGTAGAAACATTTCAGCCAGGCTTCGACATCGCGCGTTGCATCGTCGGCACGGCGCTCGGTCATCGAGCAATGCGCACCCAGTTCTGCCCACTTCTGCGCAGGGGTATATTTCTTGGCCTGCAGCACCGCCTTGATGGCGCGATGCACCAGCAGATCCGGGTAGCGGCGTATCGGCGAGGTGAAATGGGTGTAGGCATCGTAGCCCAGACCGAAGTGCCCGATGTTCTCGGGATCGTACTTGGCCTGACGCAGGGAACGCAGCATCACGGTTTGCAGCAGACCGGCATCGGGGCGGCCCTTGATGCGCTTGAGCAGCTTGGAATAATCGGCGGCCTGGGGATCGTCTTCGCCGGTCAACTGCAAACCGAATTCCTTCATGAATTCACGCAGCGCTATCAGCTTTTCCGGTGTCGGCCCCTGGTGGATGCGGTACAGCACGGTGTGCCCCTGTTCGTGCAGGTAGCCCGCCGCGCAGACGTTGGCCGCCAGCATGCACTCCTCGATCAGCTTGTGCGCGTCGTTGCGCACCACCGGCACGATGCGCTCGATCTTGCCCTGCTCGGTGAAGATCATCTGCGTCTCGACCGTCTCGAAGTCGATCGCGCCGCGCTTCTCGCGCGCCTTCAGCAGCTTGTGGAACAGCTGGTAGAGATGCTGCAGATGCGGCACGATCGCGGCGTTGCTCCTGGCCAGTTCGCCGTCCGGCTCGGCGAGCATCGCGGCGACCTGGGTATAGGTCAGCCGCGCCTGGGAATGCATCACCGACGGATAGAAGCGGTAGCTTTCGATGTTGCCGCTGCTGCTGATATGCATATCGCACACCATGCACAGCCGATCCACATGCGGGTTCAGCGAACACAGGCCGTTGGACAGCTCCTCCGGCAGCATCGGGATCACGCGGCGCGGAAAGTACACCGAATTGCCGCGGTTGATCGCCTCGCGGTCCAGCGCGTCGCCGCTCTGCACGTAATGGCTGACGTCGGCGATCGCCACCACCAGGCGGTAGCCGCCTTTTTCCGGGGCGCAATACACCGCGTCGTCAAAGTCGCGCGCAGTCTCGCCGTCTATCGTGACCAGCGGCAGACTGCGGATGTCCTCGCGCCCGTCCCAGTCGTCTGCGGCAACGACAGGGGAGATCGCCTTGGCCTGGCGCTCCGCATCCTTGGGAAACTCGTAGGGCAGATCATGCTTGCGCAATGCGATCTCGATCTCCATACCCGGGTCGGCATAGTTGCCCAACACCTCGACGATGCGCCCGATCGGCTGCGCGTGCTTGTCGGGGTGCTGCATGATTTCCAGCATCACCACCTGCCCGGCCTTGGCCCCGCCCGATTCGCCGGGTGCAACCAGGATATCCTGGGTGATGCGGCGGTTTTCCGCCACCACGAAGTTGATGCCATGTTCTTCATACAGGCGTCCGACCACGCGGTTATTGGCGCGCTCCAGCACCTCGACGATCTTGGCCTCTGGACGCCCGCGCCGGTCCACGCCGCTCTGCCGCACCATCACCACATCGCCGTGCAGTACCTGATGCATTTCCTTCTCGCTGAGGAACATGTCCGGGCTGCCGTCCTCCGGGATCAAAAAGCCGAATCCATCCGGATGGCCCTGCACCTTGCCCTTGACCAGATCGAGTTTGTCCACAACGCAGATGGACCGTTTGCGGTTGCGCATAATCTGGCCATCTCGCTCCATTGCGCGCAGACGCCGCGAGAACAGGTCTTCTTCCTCATGATCGATGTGCAACATTTCCAGCAGTTCTTCATCTGCAACAGGTGCACCCTGTTCGGTAAGTATCTGCAAGATGAACTCGCGACTGGGCAGTGGATGCTCATATTGCTCGCGCTCGCGTTCCAAAAACGGGTCCTGCAGACGTATATTCTTTTTATTTTTCATTGACAATGTATCCTTTAACTATTAAATTGCGCGCCTTCGCAAAACTTCAGCGAAGGTTTTCAAGCCCAGATGGCGGAATTGGTAGACGCGCACGGTTCAGGTCCGTGTGCCGCAAGGTGTGGAGGTTCGAGTCCTCTTCTGGGCACCAAATCATAAATCGGCTCGCGCAAGCGAGCCTTTTTCTTTTCCTGGCCTGAACAAACGAAACACACGCGTGTTTCGCGCCAGGACTCGAAAGGCATCAAATGCAGCGGATGCCGGGGGTCAAGCCTGTGCGACCGGGTCCACTTCCGGGCACCACAACAAAAACCGGCTTGCATTTGCGGGCATTTTTTTGCGCCCGAAAACGCAGCATGCGTTGCGAACTGATTCTGAGGTATTCAGATTCGGCATGGTGGCTGCCGCCAAGTCCATTCAAGAAGCGCGCCATTCTACATCAATGGAACTTTCCACTCCCCATTAATTGCACAGCGTCACAATAAATCCATCTCTGTTGGCAACAATGTTTGAGATTTTCTGATGCCTGTTGCGGTGCAACCTGAGAAGCAAGCCGCGAAGCAACCAACTGCTGATCATCGCCGCCAAGAGGATCACTACCGCCACTCCAGTCATGGCTTTGCTGCCCGGCCGGGGCATGAAAAGATTGTTTTCATGGACACGCCTGTCGCAAATCAAGCAGGGCGAAAAGTGCACCGTGCAATTGCGTTGTTCGTTTGACCGGCCGAACTATTCAAATGGATGACGCAGCACGATGGTTTCATCACGATCCGGTCCGGTAGAAACCATATCGATCGGCACGCCGCAGACCTCCGCTATGCGCTCCAGGTAGTTGCGCGCAGCCTTGGGTAATTCTTCATAGTGTTGCATGCCCAGAGTGCTTTCTTGCCAACCTGGCATTTCCTCATACACAGCCTGACAATCCGCCAGCGCATCCGCACCTGCCGGCAAAATGTCGCTTTCCACCCCATTGATGCGATAGCCCACAGCCAGACGCACGGTTTCCATGCCATCCATCACGTCCAGTTTGGTCACGCACAGGCCGGAAACACCGTTGATCTGGATTGAGCGCTTTAATGCTGCCGCATCGAACCAGCCGCAGCGGCGTGCACGCCCGGTAGTGGAGCCGAATTCATGGCCGCGCTTGGCCAAACCCTCGCCGACAGGATCACATTTGTTAACAGCATCATACAATTCAGTCGGAAAAGGACCGGAACCAACTCGGGTAGTGTAGGCTTTGGTGATGCCCAGCACATAGTGCAACATTTGCGGACCCACCCCTGCCCCGGCACAGGCTGCACCGGCGATGCAGTTACTCGATGTAACGAACGGGTAAGTGCCGTGATCAATGTCCAGCAACGCGCCCTGGGCCCCTTCGAACAGCAGGCTGTTGCCGGATTGATTGGCCTCGTAGAGCGCGCGTGGCACATCCATCACCAGCGGCTTGATGCGTTCCGCCAGCGCCAGCGTCTCGTCCAGAACCTTCTGAAAGTCGACGATTTCGGTGTTGAAATAATTTTTCAGCACGAAGTTGTGATAGTCCAGCACCTCGCCCAGCTTGGCGGCGAAGCGCTCGCGGAAGAAGATATCCTGCAAACGGATCGCGCGGCGTGCCACCTTATCCTCGTACGCCGGGCCGATACCGCGCCCGGTGGTGCCGATCTTGGCATCACCTTTTGCCAACTCGCGCGCTTTGTCGATCGCTTCGTGATAGGGCAGGATCAACGGACAGGCTTCAGATACCTTCAACCGGTTATATACATCGATCCCGGCCTGTTGCAGTTCATCCATTTCCTTGATCAATGCGGAAGGGGACAGCACCACACCGTTGCCGATGTAGCACATCACATGATCGCGCAGAATGCCGGACGGGATCAGGTGCAACACCGTTTTCTTGCCTGCAATCACCAGGGTATGGCCGGCGTTATGGCCGCCTTGAAAACGAACCACGCCTTGCGCATGATCAGTCAGCCAATCAACAATCTTGCCTTTGCCTTCATCACCCCACTGGGTGCCGATTACCACTACGTTGTTAGCCATTAAAAACTTTCAAAGTTTAGATATCAAAGCGCGGCGACCTGCCACACCCCGTTGCGTAACACCAGTTCACGGTCGCACTGCAGTTCACCGCGCAATGCCGTATCACCGAGCAGATCAACCACCACGGCCTCGCCTGTTGCGCGCAGTTGGGCAATTTTGTCGCGCAACGCGGCATCGTCGGAGTGCGGCGCGCATATACCCAGCTTTGCGTCTTGCGGCGGCAACAGGCGATACAACAGGCGCAGATCCATGCTGAATCCGGTTGCGGCACGCGCGCGTCCGAAACTCTTGCCGAGGTCGTCGTAGCGTCCGCCCAGCGCGATCGCGTCATGGCTGCCGGCATGGTAAACGGCAAACACCATACCGCTGTGATAATGGTAGCCGCGCAGATCAGCGAGATCTATCCCGACGCTTGACACCAGCGCCTGCAACTTTCCGGAAATGTTCTGCAGGTCATCCAGCGCCGTGACAACGCCCGGATAGTCCGGCAGCAGTTTGCGTGCCTTTTCCAGCACATCGGAACAATTGCCATACAGCGTCGGCAGTGCCAGCAATGCGCTGCGCAACACCGCATTCAGTGGCCGCACCAATGTCTGCAAAGCCGCACTGTCCTTGTTTTGCATGGCTGAAAACAATTCGCCCTCGAGTTCCCTGTCCAGCTTGGCATGGCGCACCAATGCGCGAAACACGCCAACATGGCCGAGATCAAGATGCGCATCCTTAATGCCCAACTGGGCCAGCGATTGCAACATCAGCTGCTGGATCTCCAGATCGCTCTCCAAACCACCATGCCCATATAACTCGGCACCGATTTGCAACAGTTCGCGGGTGCGCGTAAGCCCCCTCGGCTGCGTGTGCAGCACGCTGCCGGCATAGCAAAGGCGTGCCACGCCTTGACGATTGAGCAGATGCGCATCAATGCGCGCCACTTGCGGCGTGATGTCGGCGCGCAGTGCAAGAGTACGGCCGCTCAACTGGTCGACCAGTTTGAAAGTTCGCAAATCCATGTCGGCGCTACCGTCGATCAGCAACGATTCCGCGTACTCAAGCAACGGCGGCGCGACCAGTTGATATCCCGACCTGCGCAACAGATCGAGGACTTGAGAGCGCATCCGTTCGACGCACCACGCCTCGTCAGGCAGCATATCTTCTACATGTTCCGGAAGTAGCCAGTTTTGCATCACTTGATCCAATACAGCAACAGCAAACCGGACAGCATCGCTGTAATACCGACGAAGCGCAATTGTCCGTCCGTCAGCGCCACCAGTTTGCTGAATGTTTCGCGCCACAAACCGGGCGACACGAAGGGAATCATTCCCTCAACCACCAGCATCATCGCGATGCCAAGCAACCAATATTCGAGCACACTATTTACCAGCCCTGCCCGGATTTTTCAGATACTTGAAGAAAGCCGAGCTTGGGTCCAGCACCATTACGTCACTCTTACTCTTGAAGCTCTGCTTGTAGGCATCCAGACTGCGATAGAACGCGTAGAACTCCGGGTTGCGACCAAAGGCTGCACCATAAATAAGCGAGGCCTTTTCATCGCCCTCGCCCTTGATGCGCTGCGCATCGCGATAGGCATTCGCCAGGATCACCTGACGCTGACGGTCTGCATCAGCGCGGATTTTCTCGCTATCGGCATAACCGGTTGCGCGCAGTTCATTGGCAACGCGCTTGCGCTCGGCCTCCATGCGGCGATACACCGAATCGCTGATCTCGGTTGGAAAATCGACGCGCTTGAGGCGCACATCCAGCACTTGCACGCCTATCGATTTGGCATCGGCCTCGGTTTTCTGAATTACCGCCTGCATCACCTGATCGCGCTCGTTGGATATAACATCATGAATACTGTGCTTGCCGAATTCCTCGCGCATACTGGAATTAATCGTCTGCTTCAGACGTGTCGTGGCGCGCATTTCATCGCCGCCGACACTGACATAGTATTGTTTGACGTCCGCGATGCGCCACTTGGCAAAATAATCCACCATCAGGTTTTTCTTTTCCGAGGTGATGTAGCGGTCGGGCTCTCCGGAATCCAGCGTCAGGATGCGTGAATCAAAAAAACGCACGTTCTGCATCAGCGGAATTTTGAAATACAAACCCGGACTGGTTTTCACGCTGACCATTTCACCCAGCTGGAACACGATCGCCACCTGGCGTTGATCCACCACAAACATGCTCAAACTAGCCACAACCAGCACAAGCGCCAAACCAATCAGGAAACTGGCAATGTTAATTTTCATTATCTTGACTCCCGATCGCGACTAAGCAATGAATCGCGGGCACTCTGTGCAGCAGCATTATCACTCCCCTGAGTTGTCGAAGGCGCCACATCGATTTTTGATGCGGACGTAACGCCAGTCGCATTTGCACCCTGCGTGGCTTGCATCAATTTATCCAGCGGCAGATAGAGAAGGCTGTTGCCCTTCTTTTGGTCAATCATCACCTTGCTGACACTAGTGAGCATCTGCTGCATCATATCCAGATACATGCGCTCGCGGGTCACGGCAGGTGCCTTCTGATACGCCACCAATATTTGCTTGAAGCGGCTGGCATCACCTTCTGCATTCGCGATCACGCTCTGATGATAACCTTGCGCCTCTTCCATCAAACGTGCCGCTGCACCACTTGCACGCGGTATCACGTCATTGGCATACGCCTCGCCCTCGTTTTTCTGACGATCCCGATCCTGCCCCGCCTTGACTGCGTCATCAAACGATGCCTGCACCTGTTCCGGCGGCTGCGCATTTTGCATCGTGACTTTGCTGATGAAAATGCCCGACTTGTAGCGGTCAAGGATGGTTTGCATCAGCTTGGAGGTTTCCGCCGTTACCTGTTCCCTGCCCTCATAGAGTACGAAATCCATCTTGTTCTTGCCAACCACCTCGCGTATCGCCGATTCTGCCACCTGGTGCACGTTTTCATCCGGATCACGGTTGTTGAACAGGTAGTCAGTAGGATTGTTCACGAAATACTGCACCGCAAACTGAATGTCGATGATATTTTCATCATCGGTCAACATCAGCGATTCATCCAATACCTTGTTCTTGACATTATCGCGATAACCGATCTCCACAGTCCGGACCTGACTCACATTCACAACTTCCACAGTCTCAACCGGGAAAGGCAAATGCCAATGGGGGCCAGGCATGGTCGTTTCGGACCACTTGCCAAAGCGCAGCACTACGCCGCGCTGGCTCGCATCGATGATATAAAATCCGCTACCCAGCCAAATCAGCAAAATGATCACGGCGATCAACCCTACCCCGCCGGCAAAACCATGCGGCGGTTGGCCATTGCCTGGTTTGCCAGCCCCGCCTTTGCCCATACCCCCCATCAGGGAAGATAATTTTGCATTGAGCTTGCGCAACAACTCTTCAAGGTCAGGCGGGCCACCGTTGTTCTTGCTACCCCATTGCGGATCATTCAATCCCATATTTGTCACTCACTCGCTTGGTTGGTTTAATTCGTCGGTTGCTTCGGAAGCTTGACGCATGGTCTTGGCTTCCATCAAGGCTAGCCTCAACCCATCCAGACCCGCACCGCTTTTGGCACTCAGGAAAACGCGGGCAATTCTACCATAATCGTCGCGTTGCACGCTGGGCGGTACATCCTGAAGGTCGATTTTATTGAATACCAGAACCTGAGGGATGTCCGCTGCGCCGATCTCGGCCAACACTTTATTAACTTCGGCAATTTGATCGTCGCGGATGGCATTATTAGCATCTACCACATGCAGTAATAAATCAGCCTGCATCGTTTCTTCGAGGGTGCTGCGAAACGCGGCAACCAGGGAATGTGGCAGATGTCGAATGAAACCCACCGTGTCCGACACCACGATTTCGCCCGTATCTTCGGTAAACATCCGGCGCGAGGTGGTATCCAGCGTGGCAAACAATTGGTCGGCCACATACACGTTGGCGCGGGTAAGCCTGTTGAACAGCGTGGATTTGCCTGCATTGGTATAGCCGACGATGGATACCGACAGCACATCGTGGCGATTGCGTGCCCGGCGCTGGACTCCACGCTGATGCTTGAGTTTTTCCAGGCGCTCTTTCAACAAATGGACACGCTTGTCCAGCTTGCGCCTATCCAGTTCCAGCTTGGTTTCTCCCGGGCCGCGCGCACCCACCGCGAATTTTTGCTGCCCCATGTCGGCACCCTGCCCGACCAGACGAGCGGCAAGATACTTCAGTTGCGCAAGTTCCACCTGAACCTTGCCTTCATGACTTTGCGCGCGCTGTGCAAAGATATCCAGAATCAGCATGGTCCGGTCGATCACGCGTGTATTCAGTTTGGCGGTCAGATTGCGCATCTGCGCGGGGGAAAGATCATGATTGAAGATCACCAGCGGGGCTTCCAGTCGTTCTACCAACTCAGCAAGTTCCTGGACCTTGCCGCTACCCGCGAACAACGCTGCATCCGGTCGTTGCCTCCTGGCTTCGACAATGGCCAAAACTCGCACCCCGGCCGTCTCGGACAGCAATCGCAACTCTGCCAGACTTTCGCTGTGATCGTTCTTGCCGAAATCGATACTGACCAGCAATGCACCCTGTGAGCCGGCAGGCTGTTCCTGCATTACTCGGTGTCTTCGTGAGGAATACTGACCGAACGCGCAGGAACAATAGTCGAAATAGCGTGTTTATATACCATCTGGGTGATCGTGTTTTTCAACAGAACCACGTATTGATCGAACGACTCGATCTGGCCTTGCAATTTGATTCCGTTGACCAGATAAATCGCAACCTGCACATGCTCTTTTCGTAGCATATTGAGAAATGGGTCTTGCAGTTGCTGTCCTTTTTCACTCATGTTTTTGCTCTTATAATTGGGTATGGGATAACACTTTACTGGATTCCTGGCCGGCTGTGAACATGTTTACCCAGAATTAAAAGTGAAAGGGGCAAATTATGCGGAATTGGAAACCAATGCACAGAATGACTTGGGCAAATTACTTCTGAAGTGAGCAGGCAAATCCCCCCTCTATATGCCTTTAGGCTATTTTATAGTAACAAAACTGTATTTTACAAGCATATAAGAAATGACTAGACTTTGCCGTAACAGGTTGGAAACAGTCATGTACCCCACCCTTATTCTGCAATTCAAAAGGAAGATAGTCTATGCAAACGCTGATCAAGAATGGCCAAATTGTGCCTGATGAATGGAAGACCCTCACTCTGACAAAGGGCGATACGCCGCAAAACGTAAGATTGCCGATAGGTCCGGTGCTGGTACCGCTTTCGGTATGGCAGGCGCGTCGCGTCGAACTGATATATCGGGAATATGAACACGGCTGGCCGCTCGGTGTATGGCTGGCCGCCGAACAAGGTCCTGAGTCGATCGAGCACGATACTGATGACTTCACCGTGATTGGCATCGCGTTTGACAAATTTACCGATGGCAAAAGCTATGCGACTGCCAGACTGTTGCGCGAACGCTACGGCTACAAGGGTGAATTGCGCGCGATCGGCGATGTGCCGCGCGAAAGATTGTCCTACCAGCATCAGGTCGGGCTTGATGCATTTGCCATACCCGCCAACCATAAATCCAAGCCTGTCCGGTACAGTCTGCTTGACTTTGGCGCTGCCAGGCAGGCGGCCCGGCAACTTGTCGTGGCCGCCGGCTGACCCAACTCAAATCACAACCGGGCCGTGATAATCCTCGTCATTGTCTTTGGCCCGCGTAGCAGCGGAAGAAATATTTGCCATTTGCCGTTCATGGTCTGATTGAACTTGCAGCAGGGTCACGACACAATCGCCAAGACTGTCGTATTGATCATGACCGGTGCCATATTGCTCCGTCCCGGAATAAAAGAACTGGCAACGGAAACGTTCGGCAGCCACTTTGCACACCACGAATTGCGCACCGCGCTCCGACCAATAAATCGTGGGGTACAAAGTCAGTTCATCGGAAAGTTTATCAGGCTGCAATTCGCTGTCCGCCAATTGCATAGGTACCAGCTTACCGTAACGCCCGTACAATTTGCCCGAAACAAGTTTGTGTTCTGCATCGGTAAAATCAGGGATAGTTTGGGTCATCTGGTGTTTCGAAAATATGGAAGTAGCAAAGGAAAGCCCTGAAAATACGGGAGGGGGTTGAGGGCTTGCTACGTTTGCGCCCAGGGCAAGCCTTCAAATCGCCAACCATTGTGGGAATTCCTGTGGTGCCCGTCATCCAGATCGCCCTCGAATCCGTGCAACACGTTGTACACTTCTGCCAGCCCGGCTTTTTCCAGAGCCAATCCGGCATCAATCGAGCGACGGCCGGAACGGCAGATCAGCACGACCGGGCGATTCGCGCTGGCGGCCTTTTTCACGTGCGAAACAAAATGGGGGTTGATGTCCCATTCCGGACCATCAACCCAGGGGATCAGGATTGACCCCTTGGGATGACCGACAAACATGTGCTCCATTTCGCTGCGCACGTCAATAAATACCGCCTCGGGATTGGCCTGCAGGAATTCATGTGCTTGTTTGGGTGTCAGGTGTTGCATGGTGTGCTCCAAAACTGGATCGGCTCGGGGTGTGATGCCAAGCGAGATGATAAACCCGACACTGTTGCCAGTCTATAACCATCGACTTGGTTGGTGTCTTATATCAACTTAGTCGAATGGCTAGTAGTTTAATCAGCGGAGAGTGGAGGCAGAAAATCGTCCATCGCGCATGAAACGCAAAGGACGCAATGAATATTTCTTCCGTTCGGCGATCTTTTTCAGCCGTTCAGGCTGAATGATATACCCGTCCAGACCGGCTTGTTTCAGGCTGCTGCAATAAGCAACCGACATCAGTTGCGAGTAGTACACCACCGGTGAGGCCAATTTGGTGCCTTTCTTTTTATTGATCTCGGACTGGTAGACATCAACTTTGGCGTGGCACAACTGGCAGGGCGTGACGATCATTTCGGCGCCGTGATCATAGGCTGATTCGACGATGTCGCGGATTTGTTTCTGCGATTTTTACGGATCGAAAAAAGCCAGTACACCGCCGCAGCAGGTTATTTCCCGCTCAAAGCCGGTAGATCGTCGATTTACACTCTTCCCCGTATGCCTCGCGCACATATCCTGCATATCGAGTTCGATCGCGCCGTATTTGCAGGCCGATTGGGCTTTTTCGCCATCAGCAGTACCGATGATGGACGGGCGGGCACATATTGCATCGGTAGGACATCGTGTGCGGCAGGCAGGCCGCCCTGGTTTGGCCGGACCGTATTCATAGGGATTGTCTATTTCCGCTTCGACCGCAGTGGCACAGTCACCGCAGGCGGTGCAGTTGGTGTTGACGTAGCGCGGGGACAATTTCAGTGTCACCGCATAGTCACCGCGTTGACCGCCCACCCAACCACTTTGTCATGGCCATTACGCGAATATTGCGGTTACCCTTCAGGCGACGCAGGTTGATTTCCAGCCCGCAGATGGGATGGCACATTTTGGAAAAGTAGCGGTACAGCAACGCAGTGCGCCCGCCCAAGGTTGGATTACGCTCAATGAGTAATCACCTGCTTGCCGCATTCGGCGGCTTCAAGTGCCGCGGTCATGCCGCCTATCCCACCCCCGCAACCAGATTGGCCTGGTCGGTTGAAATTGAAGTCGTCACGCGAACCTTCTTTGGATTTATTATCTTAGCGGTGAATCTGAATTGTACAAGCTTTGGGCATAGTCAATGTTTCAGCGTGTGAATCTCGAATGTCATGTCACTCAAATCGCCCATGATCCAGGTAAACGCCTCATCCACATTGGGTGCACCGATGCCGGAAACCGATCCCGGATTGACCAGCAGGGTATGTCCGCCCTTGATGTTGGGCTGCCTGATGATCTCAGCGACATGGCTGTGACCGCAACATACCAGATCAAAATCTCCTGTGCAGGCCATACCCCGCCCATAATGAGGGTAGTGGGTTGCAAAGATGCGCCGTCTGCCAAATTCCAGCTCGGCATCATGGCCATGGTACGTGAGCATCCCGCCGGACTTTGCCATCAATCTTTGCATTGCAATTTGATCGCCGAGATTGTTGCCGTGCACAACATGAAGCGGAATGCCCAGTTTGATGGATGCACGCAACGTATTCGCTCCGATCAGGTCACCACAATGGATAACAGCTTGGGCCCCGTTCGCCTGTGCTTCGGCGATGGCTGCCGCAAGAGGATCTGCACGGTCATGACTATCGGAAACGATGCAGATTTTCATTGTATGATTTCGTGTTCCCGAAACAGCCAAGTATTGATTGCTAAAGCAGAATGCTTATGTTTACCGACGGGTTTATTAAACCTGTTGAGCGGTTTTACTGTCTATACCCATTCTGGGCTAGCGTTGATATAACCCGAATGAGGGGTATACTCTGACATGTGCCAAGCCGAGCAATAAGCAACGATGAATATCGCTTCTGATAAGCGCAAGAATTCGGCATATTGTATAAGAAATTTCGCAATCCGGAATGGTCCTGACAACCATTGCCGATACTAAAGCCATTTTATTAAGCAAATTGTAAAATCTATGGGCAAAAATACAAACAGCTTGAAGAATTCCGAACACGCGGATTTTTTGTGGGCCGATGATTTTCATTTCATTCCCCCAAAAAATGGCGAGGTTATCGCTTCAAGTGAAACACTTGAACTTGCGGCCTCCCGTACGGGCAATTTCAAACCTGTCGTTGAAAAATTGCTCGAAACCCTTATCATCAATGCACATGCGGCATCTGGAGTCGCTCGTATACTTCCGACTCATGGCCAGACACATCAATTGTTCAGCTCGGTCGGCTTGCCAGCGGAGTTACTCAAGCTTGGCAGCGACCTCGAACTGAATTGTGAAACAAGCTGCAACGCATCCATCGGCCGGGGTATTCATACTACCGACCTGACTACATGCAAGAAACGTCAAGTTTGCCGCAATGTGGGTTGCCAGATTAAATCGTTGATCACTGCGCCAATTGAGAGCCGCAACCCATCGAAAAATCCTATCGGAATGATTACCCTGTTTTTCTGCGAACCTCAGGGACCGTTTGAGGATCTTTCCAAAACGGTTCTGTCATTCGCAGACCTGCTAAGCACACTCATTGAACACAATCAGTCAACTCGCGAGGTTAGACGGTCCGAGCTGATCGCCGAGCGGCAATCTATCGCCAACGAGATTCATGATTCCCTGGCGCAATCGCTGGCATATACTCGGATTCGCACAAGTTTGCTGCTCGAATCCATACGAACGCAAAATGCAAGCATGATTACCAAGTACGCGCACGATATCGACGATTCTTTGGAAAGCAGCCAAAAAACCGTGCGGGAACTGATTACAGATTTTCGCTGCTCCGTAGACCCCTCCGGACTTCTGCATGCTTTGCAGGGCATTGTAGAAGAATTCCGCCACCGAAATGGCATTACGCTCGAATATATCAATCTGGTAGCCAACCTCGAATTACCGCTTGAATATGAAATCCAGGTGTCCCATATTGTGCAAGAGGCGCTGGCGAACATCGCCAAACATTCTGGCGCGACCCACGCCCGATTGGTGGTTGATCTATCCTACAATTACTATGTATTCACCATTGATGATAACGGCAGCGGCGGTTGCACCTTTACACCCGTTGAAGGACACTATGGCATGAGGATCATGCGCGAACGTGCCCAACGTATCGGCGGTGAAATAAAAGTTGAAAGCTCCGAGAATACTGGCACCCGCGTGCGGTTAATTTTCCCTGAGCCCATGTCAGACTGGAGAGAAGTGAATGAATGAAAAGTTAAAAGTCGTTCTGGTAGACGATCAAAACTTGTGCCGCAGCGGACTCAGTGAACTGCTTGCCAACTGCTATGGCTTTGCTGTACTTGGCGCAACCGGCAGTATTGAGGGATTGCGTGTGTTATTGAATGAAGAACCCGATCTTTTGGTGATGGATTTGCGCATGAAGCCGCTGGATGGGTTGACCATGCTAGAGCAGATACGCAAAGAAGGTTGCTCGACACCAGCCGTTATTCTGACCATGAGCGATTCTGAAACCGATCTCGCGAACGCGATACGCGCAGGCGTGCGGGGCTATCTGCTCAAAGACATGGCGCCGGAAGATGTGGTAGATGCCATCCGGCGGGTTGCGGCTGGCGAACTGGTCGTCGCACCGACCATGACGATCAAAATGATCGAGATGTTGCGCGGAGATCAACCGGGGGATGAACCCAAGAACTCTCTCAAGCTGCTCACAGATCGCGAGCGCGAGATACTGCAGTTGCTGTCGCGCGGAGAAAGCAACAAAGCCATCGCTCAAACACTTTCCATCAGCTATGACACCGTAAAACAGCATGTACGTCATATCCTGACCAAACTCAACTTATCCTCAAGAGTCAAAGCCGCTGTGCTTTTCACTGTCGAACAACAAGCGCAAAGCAGCAACGAAGACAATTAGTTTGGCTAATACACTCCAATTGGTGTAATGCGAACATAACCGATAATCAGAAAGAGTTAGACCCCCTCACTTGATTCAGCGTAATTCAGAACATGTCCTGCAATCAAGATTGCCGATTTAAGCCTTGACATCGATGTGAACGCCGATAGTTTTGCCAGCATCGATATTTTGACCATGCGGCGCCTGTAAAGACTGTAAAGCCTGCTGTTGTTTCTGAGCATCGAGTGCCTTTTGGGCTTGCTGGACTTGCTGAAAGTGTTTGGCCTGTTGTGATTGCTTGTATTGCAGCGCAAGTTTATCCTGCTGACTTTGATTCGTTTGCTGCAACGGTAACGCAACACCAGCGCTGGAACTGATTGGGTTCATAGCCATGATAATTCCCTCTATGATATTCAAATATTGCCATCCTGATGTGCTAATCGTACCCCCAACCCGAACTAAGGTAAAGCGTCAGATCATCCTTCCGTCATCTTTCAGAAGCACGAGACTCACCATGTAATTCGGCCAGTAAGTTGATATTTTTTAAGTGGGGGAGGTAGCACCCTTAAATCCGAATATAAAAAACTGGCCTGACTATTTATTAATGAGCATAAAGTCAACGAGGTCGATCAACTTATATCGGCGGATAGTGCTTAAATTGGCAACAACAAATAAAGTTTTGTTATACAGCGAGCAGTGAAATGACTTCTTTGATTTCGTGACGAAGCGTGTCGATATTCAAACCGTTCGCCTTCTGTTTTGGTTGGTTTTCAGCCTGATTCTGATGATCAAGCAGGTTGCGCGCACCACTGATCGTAAAACCCTGCCCGTACAATAAATCTCGAATGTGCCGTATCAGCATCACTTCATGGTGTTGATAGTATCGCCGGTTACCGCTACGCTTGACCGGTTTTAGCTGTGTAAATTCCTGCTCCCAGTAACGCAACACATGCGCTTTGACTCCGCACAATTCGCTTACCTCACCAATGGTGAAGTAACGCTTTGCGGGAATCGGGGGAAGTTCTGAGTTAGGCTTGTGGTTTTCCATGATAGGACTTTTCAACCATGGTCTTCAATTTCTGGCTGGGATGAAAGGTCACGACACGGCGCGCGGTAATCGGTATTTCTTCGCCGGTCTTGGGATTGCGTCCGGGACGCTGGGGTTTGTCGCGCAGTTGAAAATTGCCGAAACCGGACAGCTTTACGCTCTGACCCTGTTCCAGTTGCAAACGGATTTCCTCAAAAAATGCTTCCACCATATCTTTGGCCTCACGCTTGTTAAGGCCCACTTTCGCGAACAGCTGATCGGCCAGTTCGGCTTTGGTTAATGTCGTCGTCATATTCCTCCCTTATTCCAATCCCCTATAACGGGAACCGCTTCAAATACATATCACATTCGTAACTGCGCACCGTTTTTTTGCAGGATTTCCACTAGCTGCGCGATGCTTGGATCAATTTCAGACTCCGAGAGTGTCTTCTGAGTATCTTGTAACAACACACGGAATGCAAGGCTTTTTTTGCCTTGTTCCACACCTTTTCCGCGATACACATCGAACAGAGTCAGCTCTGCCACATAGGGTGCGGATAGATGCTGCATCGCATCAAGCAAGGACTGCGCCGTCACTCCCTCGTCGACCACTACCGCCAGATCACGGCGCACCGGCAGGAATTTGGGGATCTCGCTCATCAGCGGAACTTGGGCCTGTGTCAGCGCGCCGAGTTCGAGTTCGAACCACATGCAGGCCTGGGCGAAGCCATATTGCTGCTGCCAGTGCGGGTGCAATTCACCCAACCATCCGACCATCTGCTCGCCACAGAAAATCTGCGCAGAGCGTCCGGGATGCAGCGCAGGGTGGGTTGCGGCAACAAAGCGCAACGTCCGGGGGACGAACAATGCTTCGACATCCGCTTTCACATCAAAAAAGTCCACCGGTCTGGCGGCCACACCCCATTGTTCCGGTTGGGCTTCGCCATGGCACAACCCGGATAATCGCTGGGTCTGGACATAGTTATCGTCTACCTTGGCAAAACATGCGCCAACCTCGAACAGTCGTACGCGGGACTGCTTGCGGTTCAGATTGAAGCGCAACGCGCCGACCAGACCGCCGATCAAACTGCTGCGCATCACGGCCAGATTGCTGGCAATCGGATTTTGCAACGCGACAGGATGCTCGTTTCCGCACAGCTCGCGCTCGACCTGCGCTTCCAGGAAGGAATAACTCACGATCTCCTGGTAATCGCGGGCCACCAGCAATTTCTGGATATGGGTCAATGGGCGCTGAAACTCGCTGCAGGGCAATATGGTCAAGGCGGCTTGCGGCGCCAGAGCGGGAATATTGTCATAGCTGTGCAGGCGCGCCAGTTCTTCGATCAGGTCGGCTTCGATGGACAGGTCAAAGCGGAAGCTCGGCGGCGTCACCCGGAAATCATCGCCGTTCGCGGTGAAGTCGAATTGCAGTCGCTTGAACAGGGTTGCGATCTGCTGGTTATCCAGCGCTATGCCGAGTACACGCGCGACACGCGAGCGGCGCAAAGCTATCGGGGCACGCACCGGCAACTGGCCGAGCACCTCGCTGATCGCGCCGGCGCTGCCGCCGCAGATTTCCAGCAGCAATTGTGTGGCGCGTTCCAGGGCCTGACGGGTCCCGGCAAAATCCACCCCACGCTCGAAACGGAATGAAGAGTCGGTCGCCAACCCGAAACGGCGCGCCCTGCCGGCGATCGCATCGGGATGAAAAAAGGCACTTTCCAGGAATACGTCTTGTGTGCTGGTTTCCACGCCGCTGCCCTGCCCGCCCATGATGCCGGCCAGCGCCAGCACCCTGGCATCATCGGCGATGACCAGCACGTCTTCGTCCAGTTCGACGTTCTGTTCGTTGAGCAAGGTCAGCGCTTCGCCCCTGCGTGCCCTGCGCACCGTGATTCCGCCGGACAGCCTGGCCACATCGAAGGCATGCATCGGCTGCCCCATCTCCAGCATCACGTAGTTGGTGATGTCCACCACGGCGCTGATACCGCGCAGGCCGCTACGCTCCAGACGGCGCAACATCCAGGCCGGAGTCACCGCGGCCGCATTCACGCCGTGTATCAGACGCCCGCAATATAACGGGCAAGCCGATGTATCCGATACTTTGACCGGCAATTGCTCGGACAAGGTGACCGGCTGTGTCCGGATATCCAGCGGTTTGAGTTCGCTGCCAGTCAGTGCCGCGACTTCACGCGCGATGCCAACCATGCCGGAACAATCGCTGCGGTTGGGCGTCAGCTTCAGCGTGAACAGCTTGTCATCCAGCTCCAGATACTCGCGCAGCGTTTTGCCAACCGGCGCATCGCCGGGCAGCAACCACAGCCCATCGCTTTCGACAGCCAGGCCCAGCTCCTTTTCAGCGCACAACATGCCGAACGATTCGACATTGCGCACCTTGGCCTGCTTGATGACAAAGTTGCCGGGCAGCACCGCACCGATACGTGCGCAGGGCACTTTCACTCCGACCGCAACATTCGCCGCACCGCACACGATATTCAGCGGAACTGCTTCGCCGACATTCACCTGGCAAACATTCAGGCGGTCCGCATTGGGATGCCTGGCCACTTCCAGCACCTCAGCCACCACCACATTATTGAATGCGGGCGCGACCGGCTCCAGCGCCTCGACTTCAAGGCCCGCCATGGTCAGCACATGACCCAGGGCCTCGCTGGACAGGTCGGGATTTACCCAGGTTCTTAACCAATTCTCAGAAAACTTCACTGGACACCTCTAGAAATCATTACGAGCAAGCCAGAGTGCAAGTAGCCGCGCATAACCAGCGACTTGCCCGCATGCGGGCGTAGTCGAATGGCTAGGAGTTGCATCAGTGAATGACGAGACATACCTGATAGGTAGGCGATGATTGAACGAGCACGCGGCGCGGCAACCGGGCTGCACAGTAGATTTATTGATGTGTCCATATCAGTTGAATTGCTTGAGAAAGCGCAAGTCGCTCTCATAAAACAGCCGCAGATCGTTCACGCCGTAGCGCAACATCGCCAGGCGCTCCACACCCAGGCCAAACGCGAACCCGAGATATTTTTCGCTGTCGATATTGACGTGCTTCAGCACGTTGGGATGCACCATGCCGCAGCCGCCGATTTCCAGCCAACCGCCGTTCCAGCTCATGTCCATTTCGGCAGACGGCTCGGTAAACGGGAAAAATGAGGGGCGGAAACGCACCTGCAAATCGTCCTGTTCGAAGAAGCGCTGCAGAAAATCCTGGACCACGCCCTTGAGATTGGCAAAACTGATGTGTTCATCGACCCACAGACCTTCCACCTGATGGAACATCGGGGAATGCGTGGCATCGGAATCGACCCGGTATACCCGGCCGGTGGAGATGATCTTCAACGGCGGCTGATGATCTTCCATGTAGCGGACCTGCACCGGTGAAGTATGGGTGCGCAATACGTTCTGCGGATCGATGTAAAAAGTATCGTGCATGGCACGCGCCGGATGATTTTGCGGGATGTTCAGCGCAGTGAAGTTGTAAAAATCGCTTTCGATCTCCGGACCGGATGCGGTCGCAAAACCCAGCGAGTGGAACAGCTGTTCGATGCGCTCCAGCGTGCGTGTCACCGGATGCAGGCCCCCGCCCCTGATACCGCGCCCCGGCAACGTCACATCCAGGGATTCTGCTGCCAGTTTTTGCGCCAGTTTGTTTTGCTGCAACGCGTCGCGGCGCTGCTGCAAGGCGGCTTCGATACCCTGTTTGACCTGGTTGATGCGCGCGCCTGCAGCGGGACGCTCTTCCGCAGACAGCTTGCCCAATCCTTTCAGCAATACCGTCAGGCTGCCCTCTTTGCCCAGATAGCGCGCTTTGACCTGCTCCAGCTCGGCCTCGTCGCTGATCAGCGCGAACTGCTGCAAAGCCTGGTCGAGAATTTGTTGTAGTTCTTCCATCCCAAACACCAGAATAATCGGTCACAAATAACACCAAAGAAACTACGGAAACAAAAAAGGAGGCTTGCCGCCTCCTTTTTATTTCAGCGCAGGTGCTTAAACGCCAAGGCCGGCTTTGGCTTGCACCACGAACTGTGCAAAAGCTGCCTTGTCAAACACAGCGATGTCGGACAGTACCTTGCGATCGACTTGAATCGAGGCTTTCTTCAGCCCGTTCATGAATACACTGTATGTCATGCCTTGCTCGCGTGCTGCCGCATTGATACGCGCGATCCACAAGGTGCGGAACTGGCGCTTCTTTTGACGACGATCACGGTAAGAATATTGCCCCGCCTTCATTACCGCCTGTTTGGCGATACGGTAGACATTTTTGCGACGGCCGCGATAACCCTTGGCCAGGTCCAGAATTTTCTTGTGACTTGCGCGTGCGACTACTCCACGTTTTACTCTTGGCATGATCTGCTCCTTATGCGTAAGGCATCATGGCGCGAACCGATGCTTTGTTGGTTGCGTGGACTTCAGTGGTACCGCGCAATTGGCGTTTGCACTTGGTGGTTTTCTTGGTCAGGATATGACGTTTGAATGCACTTGCGCGCTTGATGCTGCCGCCAGCGCGAACGACGAAGCGCTTTTTTGCTCCGCTTTTGGTTTTCATCTTAGGCATGATTCTTCCTTTAAGTTGTGGCGGTAGGTGTTTTCCTGTGGAAAAGCTTGATACCCATACACCACT
>Ga0307375_10001242_pt1 | contig 28293 bp, 25 predicted proteins | sample TR1MG_FD_202531 | JGI IMG/M metagenome (GOLD analysis project Ga0307375, IMG submission 202531) | Soil microbial communities from Risofladan, Vaasa, Finland - TR-1 | ecosystem: Environmental > Terrestrial > Soil > Coastal area > Acid sulfate soil | place: Finland: Risofladan, Vaasa | collected...
GCACCGGGTGGCGGCTGGGCTACGCCATCGCGCCGGCCGAGCAGACCGCCGCCATCCGCAAGGTGCACGACTTCCTGACCGTGGGCGCGCCGGCGCCGCTGCAGGCGGCGGGCGCCGTGGGCATGGCTTTCGACGCCGACTATTTCAACCACATGGCCGGCGACTATCGCGCGCGCCGCGAACTGCTCGTGCCGGCGCTGCGCGATGCGGGGTTCAAGTTCTCGGTGCCCGAAGGGGCGTACTACATCCTGGCCGACTTCTCCGACATCAGCCGCGACGACGACGTGACGTTCGCCAAGTGGATGGCCAAGGAGATCGGGGTGGCCACGGTACCCGGGTCGAGCTTCTACCACGATCCGGCCATGGGGCGGAACCTGGTGCGGTTCGCCTTCTGCAAGAAGCTGGAGACTCTGGAGCGGGCGGTGGAGCGGCTGGCGGCGCTGAAGGGATAGAGTCGGACAGTCGGACAGTCGGTCGGTCGGTCGGACAGCGGAACAGGCGGTGAAACGGCGCTCGCTGATTCGGCGTCTATTCGGTATATTCGGCTCCAACGGCGTCGGCGTTACCGCCCGGCCGCCGCGCTACCTTCTCCCTGGCAAATGTCACGCGCCGAGATCACCACTCCTGACGCTCTCCCAGACGAATCCGTCGTCGAGCTGTCGCTGCGCCCGCAGCGGCTGGCCGAGTTCATCGGTCAGCCCAAGGTCAAGGAGAGCCTGCGCATCTGGATTGACGCGGCGCTGGGCCGGCGCGAGCCACTCGACCACGCGCTGTTCTTCGGACCCCCGGGGCTGGGCAAGACGACGCTCGCCGAACTGATCGCGCGCGAGCTGGGCGTGAACGTGCGCACCACGTCGGGGCCGGCGCTCGAGAAGCCGGGCGATCTGGTGGGCACGCTCACCAACATGCGGGCCGGCGACATCCTGTTCATCGACGAGATCCACCGGCTGCGGCCGATCATCGAAGAGTTCCTCTATCCCGCGATGGAGGACTTCAAGATCGACATCCGGCTCTCGGAGGGCCCCAAGGCGCAGACGATCACGATGCCGATCGAGCGGTTCACGCTCATCGGGGCCACGACGCGGTTCGGCATGCTCACGCCGCCGATGCGGGCGCGGTTCGGGATCATCGAGCGGCTCAACTACTACCCGCCCGAGGATCTCGAGCAGATCGTCATCCGTTCGGCCGACGTGCTGCACGTGGAGATCGACGCCGCCGGCGCGCGGGAAATTGCCCGGCGCGCGCGGGGCACGCCGCGCGTGGCCAACCGCCTGCTGCGCCGCGTGCGCGACTACGCCCAGGTGCGGGCGAACGGCGCGATCACGCGCGACGTGGCCGGCGACCTGCTGCGCATGATCGACGTGGACGAATTCGGCCTCGACGACATGGACGCGCGGATCATGAAGACGATCATCGAGAAATTCGATGGCGGGCCGGTGGGCCTGTCGAGCGTCGGCACGGCCGTGGGCGAGGACGAGAACACGATCGAGGAGGTGTACGAGCCCTTCCTCGTGCAGAACGGGTTCCTGCAGCTCACGTCGCGGGGGCGCGTGGCGACGGCGAAGGCCTATGCGCATTTCGGGTATCAGCTTCCGACCGGCGAGCAGGGGAAGTTGCTCTGACAGCCAAACAGCGCCGGCAAGAACAGCGCAGGGCCGGTGGGGCGCCAACAAGTATTGCGCCGACAAGACCAGCGCAACGGCAAACGGCGTAAACAAGGACTCGGCCTGCGGCCGCGAAACAGCGGATTGGCGGGATTTCCGAACCCCGAACGCCGTGGCGGTTCCCCACCCGCTGTTTTCTGTCTTCCGATTCCCCGCCGTTTGCCGTTGCGCTGGTTTGGCCGGCGCTGTTCTTGCCGGCGCCGTTCTTGTTGGCGCCCCACCGGCCCTGCGCTGTTTACCTTCCCCCCATGCCTCCCGGCTCCCGAACCTCCGACTACGACTTCCCCCTCCCTCCGCGCCTCATCGCCCAGTCGGCGATCGCGCCGCGCGACGCGTCGCGGCTCATGATCGTGGACCGCGCCGCGGGCAGCATCACGCACGGCCGCTTCGGCGACCTCGAACAGCTCATGCCGGCGGGCGATCTGCTCGTGCTCAACACCACGCGCGTGCTGCGGGCGCGCCTGCTGGGCACGCGCGATTCGGGGGCGCCGGCCGAGATCCTGCTGCTCAAGCCGCAGGGCGACGGCACGTGGGAGGCGATGGTGTCACCGGGGGGCAAGCTCAAGCCGGGCCGCACCGTGCACATCGCGCCGGGGTTCGACGCGCAGATCGTGTCGATCACGGAGCGGCGCACGCGCGTCGTGCGGCTGATGGTCGAAGGGCCGGTGGACGACGCGATCGAGCGCCACGGCCACGTGCCCCTGCCGCCGTACATCGCCCGCGCCGACGAGCCGGCCGACGCCGAGCGCTACCAGACCGTGTACGCGCGGGAGCCGGGCTCCGTGGCCGCGCCCACGGCGGGGCTCCATTTCACGCCGCGACTCCTCGATGCACTGGCGGCGCGCGGCGTGGGCCGCGCCGACGTCGTGCTTCACGTGGGCGCCGGCACCTTCAGGCCGGTGGAGGTCGAGGACCCCGCCGAGCACGAGATGCACGAGGAGTGGTATTCGGTATCCGACGCGGCCGCGCGGGCGGTGGCCGCCACGCGGGCCGCCGGCGGCAAGCTGTGGGCGGTGGGCACCACCGCCGTGCGCACCCTGGAGAGCGCCGCCGGCCCCGACGGAACCCTCGTGGCCGGCGACGGCGAAACGCGCATCTTCATCCGACCGCCGTATACCTTCCGGGCGGTGGACCGCCTGATCACCAACTTCCACCTGCCGCGCTCCACGCTGCTCATGCTCGTGGCGGCGTTCGCCGGCTACGAGCTCACCATGCGCGCCTACGCCGAAGCGGTGGCCCGGGAGTACCGGTTCTATTCGTACGGCGATGCTATGCTGATTTTATAATAATGCACGACTCGTTCGCGTTCACCCTCGAGCACCAGACGGGCGCCGCCCGCGCCGGCAGGTTCACCACGCCGCACGGCGTGGTCGAGACGCCGGCGTTCATGGCCGTGGGCACGCTGGCCACCGTCAAGGGACTCGACCCCGACGACCTGCGGGCCATGGGCGCGCAGATGATCCTCGCCAACGCCTACCACCTGCACCTGCGCCCTGGCGACGACCTCGTGGGCCAGTTGGGCGGCCTTCACCGGTTCATGCAGTGGGACGGCCCCATCCTCACCGATTCGGGCGGCTTCCAGGTGTTCTCGCTCGCCTCGCTGCGCACCGTGACCGAGGACGGCGTGGAGTTCCAGAGCCACCTCGACGGTTCGCGCCGCCGGTTCACCCCCGAGTCGGTGATGGCGATCGAGCGTAACCTCGGCGCCGACGTCGTCATGCAGTTCGACCACGTGATTCCGGGCCAGAGCGACGCCGCGGCCGCGCGCGACGCCAGCGAGCGCAGCGTGCGGTGGCTGTCGCGCTGCCGGTCGGCGTTCAACGCGCTCGACCGCGTGCGCCCGCAGGCGCTGTTCCCGATCGTGCAGGGGGGCATCCACGCCGACCTGCGGCGCGAGGCGGCGCAGGCCGTCCAGAACCTCGACGCGTGGAAGGGATTCGGCATCGGCGGCCTCTCGGTGGGTGAGGAGAAGCCGGCCATGTATGCCATGCTCGACGTCCTCAACGACGCCCTCGCCACCGACCGGCCGCGGTATCTCATGGGTGTGGGGTTCCCCGAGGATCTGGTGGAGGGCGTGCGCCGCGGCGTGGACCTGTTCGACTGCGTGGCCCCCACCCGCATGGGCCGCAACGGCGCCGTGTTCACCCGCGACGGCCGCGTCAACATCAAGCGCGCCGAATTCCGCGCCGACGAGCGCCCCCTCGACCCCGCATGCGACTGCTCGGCCTGCCGGCGGTTCTCCCGCGCCTATCTGCGGCATCTGTTCATCGCCGACGAGATGCTCGGGTTGCGCCTCCTGTCGCTGCATAATGTACATTTCCTCGTCTCGCTGATGCGGCAGGCGCGCGACGCCATCCGCGACGGCACCTTCGACGGCTGGAGCCAGCAGTGGCTGGACCGCTATCACTCTCGCACGAGCACTTCGGCATGACACTTCCCTTCCCGGCTCTGCTGGCGATGGCGCCCGCCCAGGGCGGCCAGAGTTCCCTGGCCCCGTTCCTGATCCAGCTCGGGCTCATCGTCGCCATCTTCTATTTCCTGCTCATCCGGCCGCAGCAGAAACAGCGCAAGCAGCACGAGCGGGCGCTCGCCAACCTGGCCAAGGGCGACGAGGTGGTGACTGCCGGCGGCGTCGTGGGCGAGGTGGTCCACATCAAGGAGTCCATGAAGCCCGATGGCACCAACGGCTCGCCGATGGACGATCGCATCACGATCAAGTCGGGCGACACGCGGCTGATCGTGGAACGGGGGCGGATCTCCCGCATCATCGCCGGGCAGGCCGGCCCCACGGGCTGATGAGCCTGCTCGACATCCGCGTCCTCGGCGACCCCATTCTCCGCGAGGAGACCCTGCCGGTCGGGTCGGTCACCGACGAGGTGCGCCGTCTCATCGACGACATGTTCGAGACGATGGCCGTGGCCCAGGGCATCGGCCTCGCCGCGCCGCAGGTGGGACGCCGCGAACGGCTCACCGTGGTGGACGTGGACGGCCAGCGATTTGCGCTCATCAACCCCGAGATCGTCGCCCGCTCCGGCTCGGGCAAGGCCGAGGAGGGGTGTCTGTCCATCCCCGACATCTACGGCGACGTGGAACGGCCGGCGCAGGTCACCGTCCGCGCCCTCGACCGCGACGGCCAGCCGTTCGAGCTCGAGGGCACCGACCTGCTCGCCCGCTGCCTGCAGCACGAGATCGACCACCTGCACGGGCGGCTGTTCATCGACTATCTGAGTACACTCAAACGACGCAGCGCCCTGGCCAAGTGGGCGAAGCAGAAGGAGCAGTACCCCGGCCTCATCCGCCGCCTTTCGCCCGCCGACGTCGCCGCGCACCATCACCGCGACGAGGAACTCTGAGTGCGGGTGCTGTTCTGGGGCACGCCCGACTTCGCCGCGCCGGCGCTTCGCGCACTGATCGGCGAGGGGTTCGACGTCGTGGGCGTGGTCACCCAGCCCGACCGGCCGGTGGGGCGCTCGCGGTCCACCGTCGACGCGCCGCCGGTGAAGCGCATCGCCGAGCGCGAGAACATTCCCGTGCTGCAGCCGGAGCGGCCGCGGGGCGATGCCTTCCGCTCGCAGATCGCCGCCCTCGCGCCCGACGTGTCGGTGGTGGTCGCCTACGGCCACATCCTGCCCCCGGAGGTCATCGACCTGCCCCCGCGCGGCACGCTCAACATCCACGGCTCGCTGCTGCCGGCGCTGCGCGGCGCCGCGCCCATCCAGACGGCCATCCGCAACGGGCTCACCGAGACGGGCGTGTCCATCATGCGCATGGTGCCGGCGCTCGACGCCGGGCCCGTGATCCTGCGCGCGACGACGCCGATCTACGACGACGAGACGGCCGGTGAACTGGCGCTCCGCCTCTCCGAGATGGGGGCCGCCGCGCTCATCGAAGCACTCGCCCTGCTCGAACTGGGAGCCGCGCGCGAGGCGCCGCAGGACGAGGCCCGCGCCACGTACGCCCCCAAGATCGTGCGCGAGATGACGCGGGTGGACTGGCGCGCGCCCGCGGCCGCCGTGGCGCGGGTCATCCGCGCCTACGACCCGCGTCCCGGCGCGTTCACCATGCGCGACGGCGCCGAGGTCAAGCTGTTCGGCGCCCGTCCGGTCGCCGGCGTCCGCGGGGACGCCGGCCAGGTGCTGGCCGTGGACGACGACGGCATGCTGGTGGCGTGCGGCGATGGCGGCGCGCGCATCGGCATGGTGCAGCCGTCCGGCAAGCGCCGCATGGCGCCCGCCGAGTGGGCGCGCGGCCGCGGCATCGCGGTGGGCCACCGATTCGGCCCCGCGCCCGCGGAGTGATCGCGCGCCCTGATACCGGTAGCCGCCTCTGGGGCTATCTTTCCCGGGGCGCGGCGCCGTCGGCGGCCGTGCCTTCGGACTCTCACGCGACGCACCTTATGGCAGGTCAGCACCTTCACACCCACGGCGCCGCCACGCGCACCCGCTCCACGGCGGTCACCGACGCTCGACTCGTCGCCGCCGGCGTGTGCGCCGACTTGCGCCGCGGCGAACTGCTCGATTCGGCGTTCGATCGCCGCACCGCCCCCCTCGACCCCCGCGACCGCCGCTGGACCCGCGAATTGGTGTACGGCATGCTCCGCATGCGGGGCCGGCTCGACGCCCTGCTCAGCGACCGCGTGCGCGGCGGCCTCGGCCGGCTGGACGCGGAGCTGCTCGACCTGCTTCGCCTGGGCGCGTACCAGTTGCTTCAGATGGGGAGCGTGCCCGCCTACGCGGCGATCGCCCAGACTGTCGAACTGGCCAAGGAGCGCGCCGGCGAGGGCGCGGGCAAGCTTGCCAACGCCGTGCTGCGGCGGCTCGATCGGGAACGCGACGCGCTCAGCCCGTCGGCGCCCGCCGATCCGCTCGACGCGCTGGCCACCGAGTACTCGCACCCGCGCTGGCTGGTGGCGCGCTGGGTGGCGCGGTGGGGCGAGGCCGACACGCGCCTGCTGCTGGCGTCGAACAACACCGAGCCGCCGATCATCGCCCGCCCCGTGCACGTGACCCGCGACGAACTCGCCGAAGCCCTCGAAGCCGCCGGCGTGCGCGCGGAACGGGCGCCGCTGGTGGACGACAGCATCGTCCTCGGCGGACCGGTGTCGGCGCTCACCGAGATCGGCGCGTTCCGGCGCGGGCAGTTCCACATCCAGGATCCCGCCGCCACCCTCGTCACGCGGTACGCCGACGTTCCGGCCGGCGCCATGGTGGCCGATCTGTGCGCGGCGCCGGGCGGCAAGTCGGTGGAGCTGGCGCGCGTGGCGGGCGCCGTGTTCTCCAGCGACGTCTCGATACACCGGCTCACGCGCGTGCGCGAGAACGTCACGCGGCTGGCGCTCGCCAACGTGCACGTATTCGCGGCCGATGCGCGCATGCCGGCCGTGCGGCCGGTGGACGCGGTGCTGCTCGACGCGCCGTGCACCGGCACCGGCACCATGCGGCGGCACCCCGACGCCCGGTGGCGGCTCAAGCCATCGGATCTGGCGGTGATGACGGCGTTGCAGGGCATGCTGCTGACCGCCGCCGCGCAGATCGTGAAGCCGGGCGGCTTGCTCGTGTACAGCACCTGCTCGCTGGAGTCCGAGGAGAACGACGAGCAGGTGGAGCGGTTCCTCGCCACGCACGACGGATGGCGGCTGGAGCCGCCCGCCGCCGGCACGGTGAGCGCCGACGTGCTCGACGCGGGACGCCTGCGCGTGCTGCCGCAGCGGCACGGCACGGACGGCGCTTTTGCCGTGCGCCTGCGGAGGCCATCGTGAAGAAGACGCGCGGCGTCTGGCCGCGCGTCTGGCCGTACCTCGTGGCCGCCGTGGGCGGGTTCGCGCTCGCCTGGGGGCTGGTGGCGTTCTTCGTATTTCCGCCGGGGGCGCCGCCTACCGAGGCGCCGGTGCCCAACGTGGTCGGGCTCAGCTTCGACGTCGCGAGCCAGCGGCTGCAGCAGGCCGGATTCAAGCCGCAGCGCGGCGAGATGCGGTTCGAGGACGCGGCGCCGCGCCTGAGCGTCATCGACATGACGCCCGACCAGGGCAGCCTCGAGCCGCTGGGCACGGCGGTGCTGCTCGACCTGAGCGCCGGCCCGCGCATGGGCGTCGTGCCGAACGTGGTGGGGATGATGCGCGCCGGGGCCGATTCGGCGATCGCCGCGGCGGGCTTCACCACCGCGTCCGACACCGTGACGCAGGCCAGCGACCAGCCAGTGGGCACGGTGCTCGCCACGCGGCCGACGGCGGGCACGGCCGCCGCCGTGCCATCGGGCGTGACGCTGGTGGTCAGCGCCGGACCGGCCACGTTGACCGTGCCCGATCTGACCGGGCGCACGATCGTCGAGGCGCGGGTGCTGCTGGAGCAGTTGGGCCTGGCGCTCGGCGACGTTACGATTCTGGATAGCGGGGGCGCCGGGCAGGAAGCAGCCGTGGTGCATCAGGACCCCGCGGCGGGCACTCTCGTGCCGTTGGGCGCCCGCGTGACCGTGAGCGTTTCCGGAGGCAGTACGCCATGACCGTTCGCATCGCCCCGTCCCTGCTCGCCGCCGACTTCGCGCACCTGGCCGACGAAGTGGCGCGGTGCGTGGCCGGCGGCGCCGATTGGCTGCACGTGGACGTGATGGACGGGCGGTTCGTGCCCACCATCACGTTCGGGGTGAAGATCGTGGAGACGGTGCGCCGCCTCACGACGCTGCCGCTCGACGTGCACCTGATGATCGTCGAGCCCGAGCAGCACCTGCAGGCGTTCGCCGCCGCCGGGGCCAGCGGGCTCACGCTCCACGCCGAGGTGGCGCCGCACCTCCAGCGACAGCTCACGCATATTAGAGAACTTGGATGCCGGGCCGGCGTGGCGCTCAACCCGTCCACCCCCCTCTCGGCGGTGGGCGAGGTGCTCGACGATCTCGACCTCCTGCTGGTGATGACGGTGAATCCGGGGTACGGCGGCCAGCAGTTCATCCCCCATTCGCTGGACAAGATCCGGCGGGCCCGGCGGATGCTCGACGAGGCGCGGTGCCGCGCCCTGCTCGAGGTGGACGGCGGCATCAGCCGCGACACGATCGCCGGCGTGTGGGGCGCCGGCGCCGATACGTTCGTGGCCGGCCACGCGATCTTCTCGGCCAGCGACCCCACGGCGGAGATCGGCGTGCTGCGGCGCGCCTGCGAGGTGCGGGTATGACGGTCCGGCAGCAGTGGGGCGTGATCCTCGGCGTGATCTTCCTGCTCGGCGCCGGGTCGTACACGTTCGAGCGGGTGTTCGATACCGCCCCGCAGCGGGTGGGCGTGGGCACCGCGGCGCCGCCGTTCAGCGCCCAGGCCATCGACGGTTCGGGCCAGATCAAACGGCTGGCCGACTACAAGGGCGACGTGATCATCCTCAACGTCTGGGCCACGTGGTGCGGGCCCTGCAAGGAGGAGATGCCGACCCTCGAGCGGTTGCACGAGCTGTACGGCCCGCGCGGACTCAAGATCGTGGCCGTGAGCATCGACGAGACCGCGTCCAACGACTCCATCCGGACCTACGCCCGCAACATGGGCCTCACGTTCGAGATCCTGCACGATCCCAAGTACCGCATCGAGCAGAGCTATCAGGTGGTCGGGTATCCGCAGTCGTACGTGATCGACCGCGACGGCGTGATCCGCAAGGTGTGGCTCGGCGCCGCCGACTGGACCTCGGACGGCAACATCGCGCTCGTGCGCCACCTGCTGGGGCTCCCCTCGGCCGTGGCGCAGCGTTGACGCCGGCATGAACGCCGCGCGCGCCCGCTGGCGGCGGCGGCTCGCCAGTGCGTTCACGGAGCGGCTCGGCCTCAAGGCCGTGGCCCTGGCGTTCGCCCTCGTGCTCTGGTTCATCGCCACGTCCAAGGAACCCGCCGAAGAGATCGTGCCCGTGCGCCTGGCGCTCACCATGGACAGCACCCGCGTGCTGCGCGACCCGCTGCCCGACGTGCGCGCCCTCGTGGCCGGCGAGGGCAAGGAGATCTTCAGCCTGTTCTCCACGCCGCCGGTGATCCGCCGCGCCGTGCCGCGCGGCGCCGATTCGGCGACGCTGGTGCTCGACCCCGACGACCTCGAACTGCCGCCCGGTGCGGCGCTGCTCGTGCGCGACATCCAGCCGCGCACCGTGATCGTCCACCTCGTGCCGCGCCCCGCGGCCGGCGGCGTGCCTCGCCCGTGACGCGCCTGCTCGGCATCGAGACGTCGTGCGACGAGACGTCGGCGGCCGTGATCAGCGGCACCGGCGACGCGGTGACGCTGCAGTCGCTGGTCATCCTCTCGCAGGACGTGCACCGCGTGTTCGGCGGCGTGGTGCCGGAAATCGCCTCACGCGCCCACCTCACGAGCATCCAGCCCGTGGTGCAGCGGGCCCTCGACGATGCCGGCGTGGACGGCGCGGCGCTCGACGCCGTGGCCGTGACCAACGGCCCGGGCCTCGTGGGCGCGCTGCTCGTCGGCGTCAGCTTCGGCAAGGCCCTCGCCTACGCGCTGGACGTGCCCCTGGTGGGCGTGCACCACATGGAAGGCCACCTGTTCGCGACGTCGCTCGAGAGCGCCGACGCCGTGCCGCCGTTCACCGCGCTCCTGGTCTCGGGCGGGCACACGCTGCTCATCGATGTCGAGGCGTGGGGCCGGTACCGGCTGCTGGGCCGCACGCGCGACGACGCGGCGGGCGAGGCGTTCGACAAGGTGGCCAAACTGCTGGGGCTGCCGTACCCGGGCGGCCCGCACGTGGAGCGGCTCGCCGCCACGGCCGAGGCGGGCGCGCCGCGGTTCACGCGGCCCATGCTCCGTCGCAACCAGCGGCCCGGCGACGACGATTATTACGATTTCTCGTTCAGCGGCCTCAAGACCGCGGTGCTCAACGCCGTGCACGCCCCGGACGGCGCGGCCGGCCGGGCCGCGATCGCGCGCGGGTTCCAGGACGCCCTCATCGAGACCCTCGTGGAGAAGACGGCGCGCGCCGCGAACGCTTTCGACCGCCGCCGGGTTGTCCTCGGCGGTGGCGTGGCCGGCAATCGCACGCTGGTCGCCGCGATGACGGAGCGCCTCGCGCCCCACGGGGTATCGGTGTATGCTCCGGGAGCGCGACTGGCGACCGACAACGCCGCCATGATCGCCCGCGCCGGACTCTTTCACATCGAGCGCGGGGAGCGCGCCGGCCTCGATCTCAACGCGTTCGCCACTCTCACTCTCCCCGGCCTCATCGCCGCATGATCACACCCATCGTCCACCATCCGTTCGTCGTCCAGCTCGGCCCCCTGTCGCTCACCGGCTTCGGCATTGCCGTGGTGGCGGCGTTCGCGGTGGCCCAGCACGTGACGGAGCATGAACTGACGCGCCGCGGCCACGATGCGAGCCCCGTCGCCGACATGATCCTCGCCGCCGTGATCGGCGGCCTGCTGGGCGCCAAGCTCTACTACGTGATCATCCTCAAGAACTACAACGCGCTGTTCACGCGCGGCGGGTTCGTGTTCTGGGGCGGACTCATCGGCGGCACCCTGGCCGTGATGGCGGTGATCCGGTGGAAGAAGATTCCGATGCTGCGGATCTTCGACGTGGGCGGGCCGGCCGTGGCCGCCGCCTACGCCGTGGGACGCACCGGCTGCTGGGCCGTGGGCGACGACTACGGCCGGCCGTTCAGCGGGTTCGGCGCCGTGATGTTCCCCAACGGCCAGCCGCCGACGACGGTGGCCGCGATGGCCGCCGAGTTCCACACCAAGTTCCCCGCCGGCCTCGATCCGTCCACCGTGGTCTCGGTGTATCCCACGGAATTGTACGAGGTCACGCTCGCCACGATCATGTTCCTGATCCTCTGGCGGATGCGCGGCCACAAGCACGCCGAAGGATGGCTGTTCGGCGTGTACTGCGTGTTCGCGGGCCTGGAGCGGTTCGTCATCGAGTTCTTCCGCGCCAAGGACGACCGGCTGCTGGGCGGCCTGACGTACGCGCAGGGCATCGCGCTGGCGTTCGTGCTCATGGGCTTCGTCTGGATGTATCTGCTGCGCGATGTCTCGGCGAACAAGCCCGGGATCTACGCCAAGAGGACGGCATAAGGGCCGGGATCCTGGACCGACGGAACCGCCAACCACCGACAACTGAAAGCTGATAACCGAAAGCTGAGAGCTGTCAGTCAGTCGTCAGCTATCGGTGGTCAGTGGTGCGACGCGTCGCCCGAGGCCGGCGCGCGCCGGTCCACGAGCGCGTCCTCGATCGTTTCGACGCGGGCGCGCAGCGCGGCGTTCTCGCGGCGCAGCTCGGCGACCGCGGCGCCAAGTCCCGCCGGATCCGCCGGCGGCGCGGTGATCGTGGGCAGCGTCACCGACCGCTTGGGCCAGAAGGTCTTGGCCAACGCGAACACGAACAGCATCAGGAGCAGCAGCTGCGCCAGCACCGTCTCCCACGTGGGATACAGTCCCAGCGCCTCCACGTGCGGGAAGCCGGGAATGACGCTCATCGAGATGGCGTTGCCTTCCTGCAGTTCGCGGATGCCCTTGCCCATGAAGACGAACGCCATGTAGTACAGCAGCACGCTGGTCACGCTGAAGAACGGCCGCAGCGGAATGCGCACGCCGTAGCGGTAGAACAGCGTGAAGATCACGGCCAAGGCCACGAACCCCACCACGATGCCGAGCGAGAGCGGCACGGCCAGGTGCGCGCCCTCGCTGAATAGCGCCTGATAGAACAGCGCCGTCTCGGCGCCCTCGCGATACACGGCCAGGAACGCCACGAACGCCAGCGCCCGGCCGCCGCCGTGCTGCAGCGCGTCGGTGACCTTCTCGCGAATGAACTGCTGCCACTTGGCCGCTTCCACGCGCGAGATCAGCCAGTAGCTCACCGAGAACAGCACCGCCACCGCGATCAGCAGCGTCACCCCCTCGATGAGCTCGCTGCTCGCCGGCACGGCGCTGAGAATGGTCTTCAGCGCCACCGCCGTGGCCGCGCTGGCCACGAGGCCGAGGCCCACACCCGTCCAGATGGAGCGCAGCCGCTCCCGGTGCCCGGTCTTGAGCAGGAAGGCGACCACGGCGCCGATCACGAGGATCGCTTCGAACCCTTCGCGCAGGATGATCAGGAACGACTGCCAGAACGCTTCCGTCGCGCTGCCCGCCGGCTGCGTCAACTCCACCACCGCGGGGAGATTGGCTTCGATCACGTCGCGCGCGTGTTCCGCGCCGTGCACGTCGTTCACCCGCACGGCCGCCTTGAAGTCGCCGAACAACTTCTCCATGCGCGCCACGAGACCGGGGTTCTTGGCCCGCGCGGGACCCTCCAGCGGCTCGAACGCCAGGTACGCGTCGAACGATTTGTCGCCGGCTTCGGCGGCCCGCCCCAGCCGCACCGACGCCAGCGCCTGCTCGAGCAGCGCCGTCACGTTGCGCGCCGCACCCGCCGCCCCGGTGTCAGCCGCCGAAGCGACGGTCGTGGTCCCCGCATTCTTGGCGGGGAGCGTGCGCACATACGACACCAGGGCGCGCACCTGCGCGTCGGTAAGCATGGGCGCGCCCGGCATCGACGTGCCGGGCATCCCGCCGTGCACCATGCGCGCCAGACTGTCGTCGTTGCGCCCCACCTGCCAGGCGAAGGTGCCGATCTCCGGCGGCAGCTTGGACAGACTGTGCGCGTACATGCCGTCGCCGGCGCCCGTGGGGCCGTGACAGGACGCGCACTGCTGCAGGTACAGTCCCTCGCCGTCGGCCACCTGTGCCGGCGTGGCGCGCAGCGAGATGATGTACGACACCACGTTCCAGCGCTGCTGCGGCGTGAGCGCGCCGGCGAACCCCACCATCGGCGTGCCCGCCACACCCACCGAGGCGATGCGATACATGATCGCCGGCGTCACGCCGCCCACGACCTTGGGATCGCCCAGCGGTACCGGCTTGGGATCGAGCAGCGCCGCCTGCGGCCCGTCACCGTGACCCGTGACGCCGTGACACTGGGCGCACGTGCGATCGTAGATCGTCTTCCCCTGCGCCAGATCGAGCGCCGCGACCGGAAGCTCCAACGCCCCGTCGCTGCCCAGTGACTCCGCGAACCGGCGCTCGAGCGCGCCGAGTTCGCTGGGGGGCCGGTGGGCCTGCGCCGCGGTGATGATCGAGTCGAGAATCGGCCGCGCCGCGTTCGCCCGATCCCCCGTGAGCCGGTCGGCGATGTCGCGCGCGTCGTCCAGAAACCCCACCGCTTCCTGGTACTCCGACGCCGCCGTGAGCCGCCCCTGCTCGTCCACTCCCTTGCCGTACTCTTCCACCGCCACGCTGACGATGTTGGCCATGCGCCGCGCCGGGTGTTCCTGTGCCGCCAGGCGCGGCGCAGCGAACACCAGGGCCACGAGGGCGCCGCAGGTAATCCGTCCGAATCTCATTGCCGAGAAAATGTATCGGGATTGCGCCGCCAGTTCCAGCCGGGACGCGTGAACGGGTCCGTTCTGGTCACTCGACGCCCCGGCCGGAGCCAGTGAACGCGGTCGGGTGGAGTCGCACCCAGCACCGGTCGGCGGCCGCGAACAGCCGCTGGAGGGTGGACGTCCATTGGCGCCAGGCGGCCAGCCGCGCGTCGTCCGGCGGGTGGGCGGCGGCGGGGCCGGTGCGCCGCAGCTCGGCGATCGCCCGGTACAACGGCTCGGCGGCCTCGTCGGCCCGCGCGGCGAAAGCACGACGCGCCGCCGGCCGGTCATCGGCGCTGCGGCTGGTGAGCGCGGCCAGGTAGGCGTCGAACGCACGGCTCATCCGGTCGGCGTCGAACGCCGCGATCACGTCGGCGCGGGCCACCGAGTCTTCGGCCCGGCGCCGAGCGTCGAGCAGCGGCGCGAAGAATTCGCGTTGGCGGGCCGCGTGGGCGCCCGCGCGCGAGTCGCCGAGCGAGTGCAGGGCGCGGGTCAGTTCGGGGAGCACGCGGCACGCCGCGACGAGCGCGGCGTCGAGTTCGGCGGCGCGGTCGCTGGTCACGATCACCCGGGGACCGCGCACCGGCACGATCTCCAGGCGATGGTCCGCGCGGCGCACCTCGGCCACGTCGTCCACGTGCAGCCGGTGCTCCTCGTGCCCGTCGGCGCGGGTCACCGTGACGTGGTCGGCGGTCACGCGCACGACGACGCCGGCGCGGGGCACCGCCTCGAACCGGGCGTCGAACGTCGAGTCGCGCTCAGGCATCGGCTCGCATCGGGCGCTCGGCGGCGTGACTCATGCGTCGCGGATGGCCCGGACCACGGCCGCCGTGTCGGCGAAGTCGGCGAACACGGCCACCGGCTCGTAGGCGCGGAGTTCGTGCTCCGAGTAGCGGCCGGTGGCAACGCCGAAGGCGCGGGCACCGACGCCGCGGCCGCAGGTGAGATCGGCCGGTGTGTCGCCGATCACGGCCACGGCGTGGCCGGGCAGCTCGTGTCCGAGCAGCGCCATGGCCCGGGCGCGAGCGATGGCCGGCAGTTCGGCGCGGACGGCGTGGTCCGACCCGAACGCCCCCACGCGGAACCGCCCGGGCGCGATGCCCACGGCGGTGAGCTTCACGCGGGCGCCCGGTTCCACGTTGCCCGTGAGCAGGCCGAGCATCACGTCGTCCATGGCTTCGAGGGCGTCGAGGAGGGCCGCGACCCCGGGGTACGTGGAAGGCGCATGCCCCGGCGTGGCGATCTCGTCGCGCAGCAGTTCCACGTAGCGCGTGAACACGGTCTCGAGGCGCGCTTCGATGGCGCCGTGTTCGACGCCCGCCGCCGTCATCAACTCGAAGACGATCTGGGGATCGGTCTTGCCGTCGAACCAGTGTTGCTCGGGGCCGGCGGTGCCGAACGATTCCACGAGCGCGCGCTGGATGGCGCGGCGTCCGGCCCCGTCGCTGTTGAGCAGCGTGCCGTCGATGTCGAAGAGAACGAGTTTCACGCGCGGGTGAGGAGGAGGCCGGCCATGATGCAACCCGCGCCCACGCCCTGCCAGGGCGTGGGCACCTCGCCGAGCAAGATCCAGGCAACGATCAGCGCGACCAGCGGCTGCAGATTGGAATACATTGCGGTCTTCGTGGGGCCGATGATGCGCACCCCGCGATACCAGAAGAGATACGCCAGGACGAGCGAGCCGAGCCCGCTGTAGAGGATGGCCGCCCAGGCGCCCGTGGATACGGTACTCCATTCCACGCGGGCGAGTTCCGGCGCCGAGATGACCCCCAGCATCACGGCCCCGCCGAGCATCGTGTACGTCGAGAGCGTGATCCCATCCACGCGCCGGGTGTACGGCGCGAGCCAGACGGTGTACACTGCCCAACTCGCCGAGCCGGCCAGCACCAGCAGGTCGCCGGTCACCGAGGCGCCCTTCACCACGACGCGCGTGCCGCTGTACACGACGAACCCGATGCCGAGCACCGACAGCGCGATGCCGGCCACGGCGCGGGGGGTCGCGCGCTCCTCGCCGCGCAGCCGACTGACGAGTGCGATGAGCGCCGGTGAGGCGGCCACGACGAGCGCCGCGTCGCCGGCGCGCGTCAGCGCCACGCCCTCGATGAACAGCCACTGGTACACACCGTTGCCCAGCACGCCAAGCAGCAGCAGTGCGCCGATGTCGCGGCGCGCGATCGGCGCCGGCCGCGGCAGGAACGCGAGCAGCGAGAGCGCCGCCGCCGCCAGCAGGACGCGGGCCGAGTTGAACACCAGGGGCGCGACCTGGCCGGCGCCGTACTTCACGACGCTGAAGTTCACCCCCCAGAGAATCGCCATCAGGACCAGCGATGCATCGGTGAGCAGCACCGCGGCCCGGCTGGTGGCGTGGGCGGCGGCGGGCGTGTCGGTCTCGGGGGAGAACATCCACGAAACGTAGACGCGTCCCCGCCGCGGGTCTATGTTACGGCCCATGCATGTCGCCTTCGCCCTGTTCGCCGACGCGGCCAACGTGTCGCAGGAAGGAAAGCTCAACATCCTCGGGGTGTTCGACGCGCTCCACGTGGGCACGGCGCCCGCCATCCATCCGCGCGCGCACCTCGTGGTGCACATCAAGGGCACGTCGGGGGACATCGGCACCCACACGGTCACCCTGCGCTGGCTGAGCCCGCGGGGCGCGGAGCTGTGGAGCAGCGCGGGCGATCTGAACGTGGGGCCGCTGCCCACGGGCGTCACCGAGATGGACGTCCCGCTCATCGCGCAGATCGACCTGCCCATCGAAGGCGCCGGGTCCTACGCCATGGCCATCGCGCTGGACGACGAGCCCACCACCCAGGTGCCGATCCAGGTGCGCGTCGGGGCGCCCCCGATCGCCGCGCCGTCGGGACTCGTGAGTTGACGGCGGGTTAGACCACGGCTCGCGCGAACCGGAACCGGTCGCGCAGCCCCTTCAGGTATCCGTCGCGGGTGTCGGCCAGGCGTTCGATGGCGAATCCGCCGCGCCCGATCGCCACGTGGGCCATGCGGCCGCCGCCGATCCCCAGCCCCACGTGCGTGATGCGCCGGTCCTCGCGGTCCGAGAAGAACGCGAGTTCGCCGGCACCCACCTCGGCGAACGTCCGCTCCACGGGCGCACCGACGGCGGCCTGCTGGGAGGCGTCGCGGGGCAGCGCAACGCCGTGCAGGGCGAACAACGACTGCACGAACCCCGAGCAATCGGCGCCCCAGGGCGTGATCCCGCCCCACTGGTAGCTGGCGCCCTCGAAGAACTGGGGCGCCGACAGCGCGATCGCGGCCGCCGCGGCCGGGAACCGGGCGCCCATCACGGTCTCGTCCACGACCTCGCCGTACTCCGCGGTCTCCTCGGGACCCAGATACGCGCCCAGCGGCAGCGCGCGGCGGCCGCCCCCCGGAATGCGGGTCACGCACCCCAGCGACACGCGGCGCGCGCCGCGGCTCTGGCGGGCCGACCCGCCCGGCGCGGGCGCGATGTACCCGGTGTGCACCCAACCCTCGTAGCCGTCGCCGCCGCGCACGCGCGCCCAGTCACCCTGCGACTCCAGGATCTCCAGCGCCTGCCCGGCCAGCCGCTGCGACACCTGCACGCTCGAGGCGCGCGGTTCGGCCAGCAGCGGCGCGATGGCGGCCCGCACCACGGCCACGCCCATCGCGGCCGTCATCGCGCGTCGGCGAGGCCGGGCACGCCCGGCCGGCCCACGGCCAACCGCACGCCGCGCTCGATTGCGTCCTCGAGCGCCGCCACGGCCAGCGCTTCCACGTGCAGGGCGTCCGCCGGCGTGCCCGCACGCGCGCCGAGCGCGAACACGATGTCGCCGTCGAACGACGACCCGGCCGGCGTGATGCGGTGGAAGAGCGCGGCGCCAGCCGCCCGCGCCAGCTGCGTGAGCTGCACCCGATCGAGCGCCGCGTTGGTGGCCACCACCGCGAGCGTGGTGTTCCGCATCCGCTGCTCGGCGGCCAGGGCCGCGATCCGGTGCGGCTGTTCCACGAGCAGCCGCGAGGCATCCACGAATCCGCCGCCGTCGGCCCGCGCGCCGGCGATGATGCGGCCCGCCGCGTCGCGCACGTCCCCGAACGCGTTGACCACGGCCACCGCAGCCACTGCGACCCCCGCCGTCTCGCGCAGCGCGCAGCCGACACCGCCCTTCATGGCGCGCGCGACGCCCGCCGCCTTGCCCACCGTCGCGCCGGTGCCGGCGCCCACGCTCCCCTCGGCGACCCCGGTGCACGCCGCCGCGTCGGTGGCGCGGTACGCCATCTCGGGCGTCGGCCGTCCGTCGAACCGGCCCAGTGGGCCGAGGTCGAAGATCACCGCGGCGGGCACGATCGGCACCACGCCGCCCGCGATCGGGAATCCGCGGTTCCGTTCCTCCATCCAGCGCATGACGCCGGCGGCGGCGTCGAGTCCGTACGCCGATCCGCCCGTGAGCAGCACCGCGTCCACGCGGTCGGCAAGGGCGTCGATGCCCAGCGCGTACAATTCACGCGAGCCGGTGGCGCGTCCGAACACCGCGACGCCGCCGCGCAGCGGGGCGTCGACGGCCCGCACCACGGTGCATCCCGTGGCGGCGTCGACATCGGCGGCGTGTCCCACCGCGATGCCGACGCGGGCGAAGTCCACCGCCATTCAGGACGCCGCGGGCGGCGTCGCGGCCCCCCGCTTGGCCTGGCAGAGCTTGCAGCGGACGATGCCGCGCAAGTTGCACACCACGCAGAGAAACGTGCCGCAGTCGACGCACGGATAGCCTTCGGACGCGCGCTCCTCGTTGCCGCACGCGCGGCAGGTCATGGCATCGTGTTCGTGGATTGCTTCGGTCATCGGACTCCTCCGGAGGGCACCGGCTGCCGCGGCTCGATGCCATATTCCTTGATTTTCTTGATGAGCGTGGCGCGCGAGATCCCCAGTTCCTTGGCGGCCCGCGTGCGGTTGCCGTCGTGGGCGCGCAGCGTGCGGTCCACGTGCTGCCGCTCCACCTCGGCCAGGGTGCGGGGAATGTGGTGCTCCACCCCCAGCCCCGATGCGTCGCGCACCTCGGGCGCCAGGTGCGAGGCGACGATGGCCGGCGCCCCGCGGCCCACGATCATCGCCCGCTCGAGCACGTTGCGCATTTCGCGCACGTTGCCGGGCCACGAATACTTTAGCAAACGCTCAAGAGCGTCGTCCTCGAGCTCGGCGGGGCCGTCGGGCAGGTTCACGCGCAGTTCGTCCAGCAGATGCGCGATCAGCTCCACCAGATCCTCGCGGGCGCGGGCCCGCAGCGGCGGCAGGTTGATCGGCATCACGCTCAGCCGGTAGTACAAATCCTCGCGGAACCGCCCCGCCGTCACCTCGGCCACCAGATCGCGGCTCGTCGCGGCGATCAGCCGCACATCCACTTGCACCTCGCGCGTGCCGCCCTGGCGGCGGAAGCTCTTGCCCTCGAGCACGCGCAGCAGCTTGGGCTGCAGGTGCGCGTCGAGGTCGCCGATCTCGTCCAGGAACAGGGTGCCCCCGCTGGCCACCTCGAGCAGGCCCGGGCGGTACACCTCGCCCTCGCCCGTCACCCCCTGCTCCACCCCGAACAGCTCGGAATCCAGCGACGCCGCCGTGAGCGCGGCACAGTTGATCTCGATGAACCGCTGGGCCGCGCGCGGGCTCTGCCGGTGCATGGCGTCGGCCACGCGCCCCTTGCCCGTGCCCACCTCGCCCACCAGCAGCACCGTCGTCCGCTCGCTGCGCGCCAACAGATCGATCTGCGCCGACAGCTCGCGCATGGGCGGCGATGAGCCCAGCAGGGCCCGGGCTGGCAACGTCCCGCGCCGCTCCGACAGATACACGTTCATCTGCCGCAGGTGCGCCTTCTCGAACGCTCGGTCGGCCGCCGCCCCCAGATGCGCCAGCTCGATCGGCTTGGTGAGAAAACTCTCGGCCCCCGCCTGCATGGCCCGTACCGCCAACGACACGTCGCCGTGGCCGGTGATCATGATCGTCACCGGATGCTCTTCCTTCACCCGCTCCAGAACCTCGAACCCGGAAATGTCGGGTAGCCGGAGGTCGAGCAGCACGAGGTCGGGCCGGCGCTGCTTGATGAGCGACACGGCCTCTTCACCGGTGTGCGCCTTCAGTACCTGGTGCCCGTTGCGCTCGAAGAACGCGCCGAGGAACGAGGTGATGTCGCGCTCGTCGTCAACGATGAGGACGGAGGACATGCGGGGTTCAGGGGGTGTCGGGGACTACGGACCCGGATCCGGGCTACCGAGAAGTGTAAAGAGAATGGACACTAGACGCCCCGGGAGCAACCCTCGGTCAGGCCGAACCAGGCACGAGGACCCGACCGGCGCCCGGCAGGACCCTGGCCGCGAGGGCGCCGGGGGGCAGCAGTTCGCCATCGGCCTCGGCCCGCCGTGCGGGAATCGCCTCCACGCGCACCTCGCGGCCGCTATAGAACCGCGTGAGCCCGTCGTCGGGAAACCGGCCCCGGAGCATCCGCCAGGCCACCTGGAGGGCCTGTCCCAGATTCCGCGGCGCGTAGACTGCAACGTCCAGCACGCCATCGTCGGGCGCGGCGCCCGGGGCCAGCGTGATCAGCCCGTGGAGCACCGACCCGACGTTGACCACGAGCACCGACAGCGCCTCGACCTCGTGATCGGTGCCGTCCACCGAGATCCGCGCGCGGAACGACTCGCCCCGCGCCGCGGCACGGATGGCCGCCCGTGCTCCGGCCAGTACGTACGCGGTGACGCCCAGGCGCCGCTTGAGCGTGGCCGACGCATGTTCGAGCATCGCGACGTCGATGCCGACGCCCGCCGCCACCGCGAAGTGGCCGCCGGATCCGAGCACCGCCAGATCGATGGGACGCGCCGTTCCGCGGCACAGGGCGCGGGCGGCGCGCGCCGGATTGAGCGGAATGCCCAGCGCGCGCACCAACAGGTTGCCCGTGCCGCCGGCCAGCGCGCCGAGCGGCACGCCGCTCCCGACCAGCCCGCCCAGGGCCTCCATGATCGTGCCGTCGCCGCCGAGGGTGAATACCGCATCATGGGTCGGGCCGAGGGTGCGAGCGAGCGTGCTCGCATCGCCGGGCGCGGTGGTGAGCCGGGTGTCGCACGCGGCCCCGCAGGCGGCGAACGCGGCCTGAACGCGGGGCAGGTCGCGCGTGCCCCGCCGCGACGCGGGGTTCACGATCAGCAGGACGCGCCCGATCACCAGCGCCAGGATTTCAGAAGGGAGAAGCCCCACTGCTGCGGCGTGGGCACCAGGCCCCGTTGGGGGCGGCCACAGAGCAGCGCGCTGGACGGCGGATCGAGTCCGACCTCCGCCGAGAGGGTGCCCGAGAACCGGTACTGCAGCTTGCTCTCCAGTTGCTCCACCCAGCCGGTCACGCCGGAGCTTCCGCTCTGCTGGTTCGGGTTGAGCTGGCACAGGCCCGTGCTGATGCTGAAGAACAGGTTGTTGGTGATCTGCTTGTCCCCGCCCAGGCGGGCGCCGGAAAAGAACTCTTTGGCCGCGCTGCTCGTGGCCTGGCCCTTGGTGGCGCTCTCGTCGGTGGCGCCCGGCTGGAACTGCAGGATATCGACGGTGGAGCCGAGTTGGCCGCGCAGGGTCTGCGCGAGCACGCTGCTCGCGGTGGGGAGCAGCACCTGGGCCGCGGTGCGCAGGTAACTCTGGTTGGCGCCCAGCTCGAAGCTGGGCACGCCGCAGCAGAGGTAGCTCACGAGATCCGACTGGGGAATGGCGTAGCTCTCGCCGCTCTCCAGATCGAGGGAGGGGCCCGGGTAGAGATAGCCACTGAGCTTGGCGCGCACGCTGATGTCGGGCCGGCTGTACTGGCGCACCTTGTACAGCGCGCTCACTTCGATGCGCGGGTTCAGGTCGGGCGTGCCGTAGAAGGTGATCGTCCCGGTCTCCACCTGGAACTCGCGCTTGAGCGGACCGAACGAGAGCATGTAGGTGCCGCGCTCGGCGGTGAGCGTGCCGTCGAGGGCCAGGCGATACGTGACCGTGTCCGACTGGTTGGAACGCGAGAACGGCGAGCCGACATCGGCCGCGCGGACCGGCGCGCGACGCACGTTGAGCGATCCGCTGAGCTTGATGTTGGCCTCCTGCGACCGCAGCCAGACCTCGTCGCCGAGCGTCACCCGCACGCCGGTGATCGTCATGTCCTCGAGCAACGCCGACGGCGGGCTGGGGAGCTTGATGCGCGTGTTCAGTTCCGCCGTGTCGACGATACCGGCCAGATCGGCGGCGCTCAGCGTGACCATCTGTTTCTTGGCGACGTCGCGTTCGGGGATGTAGATCGTGCCGCGCACGATGTTCACCGATCCAGTAAGCGTGGACCCGGTCTTGCGGCCGGTGAGCGTGATGCCGTCGCCCACCGTGGACACGTCGAGCCGCGCCAGCGATCGCTTGTCCACGACCCGGAATTGGTGCGCGACCAGTCGCAGGTTGAACAGCGGGTTGGCGCGGTTGGCGAAGTCCACAAAGCCGCTGACGCTCACGTTGTCGCTGGGGGACGACGCGCTCCAGGCGCTCAGGTGTCGAATGGCGAGACTGTCGCGGTCCTGCGACACGCCCAGGTCGGCGCTGACGTCGTGGAGCGTGATGCCGAGATCGTCCATCGTCAGTTGACCGCCGTGCATCAGCACCTGGCCGCCGACCGATGGATGGTCCCACGTGCCGCCCACCGTGAGGTCCACGAACACGCGCCCCGTGGCGTGGCTCACGGTGGGCACCAGCGCCTCGATGATCGAGAAATCCGCGCTGTCGGCGCGGATCGTGCCGCGCAGCGAGTCGGGGAGCAGGCGCGGCGCGCTCGACAGCGTGACCTCCATGGGCAGCGAGGCCGTGGCCTGCAGCGACGGGATGCCGCCGCGGAACACGTTCACGGCCACGCCCGTGCGGCCGTCGGTGTACGCGGCATGCGCGGCCACGCGCTCCAGGCGCATGCCGGCGTACCGCAGATCGCCGAGCGACACATCGACCGTGGCCAGCGGGTGGTCGCGGGTGCCGGTGACGTCGGCGTGCAGCATGCCCCATCCCGACATGGGGTCGGTGATCTGCAGCAGGGTGGCGGCGTCGCGCACCGGCACGCTGTCGGCGCGGAAGCGGAGGGCCACGGCGTCGTGCGCCGGCAGGCGGCCCGCGAGCAGGAGCACCCCGCCCTTGCCGTTGGTCAATCGCAGGGTGTCGATCGCGATCAGCGCCGAATCCATCACGATGTTGCCCGGCGCGGCGAGGTTCCAGGTGTCGTGCCCGACGTCCAGCGCCACCGACTGCACCGTGGCCGACCACCGGCTGCTGTCGCGCGACACGAGACCGCCCGCCGAGAAGGTCGGCCCGTTGTCGCTCAGCGCGCCCAGCCGGAAGGTGCCGCGGGTGCGCGTGGCCAACTGCAGCTCGGCGCCGATGGTATCCACGCGCACGCCGCCCAGCACGAGCGTGTCGAGTTCGAACGCCACGGTGCCGCGCGGGATGCCGAGCACGTTGTCGAGGGCGATCGCGCCGCGGGCCGACGCCCCGCGGTCCTTGTTCCGGTACAACGCACTGCCGAACAGCTGGCCGCGGATATTGAGCGTATCCAGATTCCCCGTCAGCATGCCGGTCATCGACAGGGCGCCGGCCAGCGAATCGGGCTTCCCCGATTTCCTGGCCGCGTCCGTCTGCAGGAACGGCCGCAGACCGCCCAGCGAGTCCACGGTCACGTCGTACGCCAGCGAGTCCACGATGCCGGCGTGGAGGCCCAGCGCACCGCTGGCCGTGACCGTGGCCGCCGAGGTCTCGAGGCGGAGCGAATCGACGTGCACGCGACCGCTGTCGAACCGCGCCCGGGCCCGCGACGCGAACACGTGCACGCCGTCGAATTCCGAACGCTCCATGGTCACCGTGGCGGATCCCGCGAGGTTGGCCAGCGAGTCGCCGCGCAGGTCGACCTCGAAGTTCCCCGTGAGCGACGCCGGCGGCAGGCTGTCGCGCGCCAGCAGCAGCGCGGGACGGAGCCCCACCACGCGGCCGCTGCCGCGCGCCGCGTACCCCGGCGGATACGTGTCCACGCGGCCGTCGAACGTGATGGAGCCCGCCGGTCCGTGCAGCGACGTGGTGAGCTGCAGGTTCTCGGCGGTGCCGCGGGCCTGGATCGTGCCGCTGAACGACCCGCGGAAGGGCAGGCCCGGATACGACGCCTGCAAGCTGGTGAACGAGAGCGAATCGGCGAACAGCGAGGCGTCGTAGGTCATGAACGCTTCGCCGTACGTCACCCGCCCGCTGCCCAGCAGGCGCGACGGCGGAGCCGTGCCGGCGCGCTGGTAGATGTCGGCGTTGGAGAACCGGACATCCAGCCACGAAGAGTCGAGCGTGGCCACACCCGAGACCGTGCCGGCGAGCCGGGGAAAGTTCGGATACAGGTACTGGATGGTCCGCAGGTCGATGCTGCGCGCCGCCACCCGGAAGTGGTGGAACACCGTGAACGCCGGCTGCAGGATGTCGAGCTCACCCTTGCCGCTCAGTTCCGACACCGCCCCCGGCACATGCGCGTCGTGGAAGGTCAGATGCGACGTGTCGATCACGAAATGCGTGAGCGGCCCGCCCCGACCGACGACGGTGCCGCGCAGGTCCCCCTGCCAATCCACCGGGAGCGCCTTGCCGTTGAGCGTGCGCAACAGATCGAAATTCACGGGATCGGCCCGCAGATCCACGTCCTTCACCTGCAGCACCGGCCCGCCCACGCCAAACGTCATCGCGCCCAGCAGACGCGACTTGGGCGTCCGCACGTCCAGCTTGGTCAGCTTGTAGTCCACCACGTGCAGGTCGCGCTCGTTCTTGATGTCGAGCACCATGGACCCGCCGCCAACGCGGGGGAGCGTGGGGTACACCCACGCCACGTCGGCCAGCGACACCGAGTCGCCGATGATGTGCAGGTCCCAGCGCACGGGCAGATCGCTCCCCCACACCACCTTGCCGCCCCCCGATCCGGTGGAGCCCGGCAGGTCGAAATGCGACACGGAGGCCCACACGGAATCGCCGAGGATGCGCGCCGTGCCGTGCACGTGGCGGAAGGCGAACGGCGGCGACGATTCGTCCACGTTCAGCGTGTCGAACGCGAACACGCGCGCCGCGCTGTCGGGGTCGTTGAGCCGCGCGTGCGACACCACGGCGTAGATGTCCGTCCACCGGAGCGTGCGCGCGTAGCCCTCGCGCGTGCGGCGCACTTCGTTGTCCGGATTCGCCAGGTTAAACTTGATCGCGCTGTCGCGCCGCGCGCCGTGCAGCGAGTCGTCGGGGTGCCAGGGCTGGGTGACGGTGAGCGTGGCGTGGTGCAGGCGCACCCCGTTCATCACCACGTAGTCGCCGAACTGCGGCCCGGTCGCTTTCGCCCCCTGGATGCCGCTGCGGAAGATCTGCCGGAAGTTCCAGTCGTAATTCTCGTGCTGCCGCAGATAGACGGTGGGATGCTGCGCGTCCACCCGGGTGAACAGCAGCCGCTTGTCCATCAGATCGCGCGGGTCGTAGTCCACCGTCAACGGGCCCGAGGCGATGAAGAGCGAATCCTCGGCGTCGCGGATCTCCAGCGAATCGAGCGTCACGCTGGTCAGATAGTTGCCGCTGATCCGCCCCACGTACACGTGCCCGTGCACCGCCGACGCCAGCTGCCGCTGGATGAGGCCGCGCACCTTGTCCTGCCCCCACCCGCTCTGCGTGGCCAGGAACACCGCGGCCGTGGCCAGCACGCCGAGCGCGACGACGAGTCCGAGACTCACCCGCAGGACGATCCGGCGCCGGGAGACCACTAGAACTCCGGTCCGATCGAGAACGTGAGCGTCAGCCGGTGCAGGAATCCCGACGACGCCGCAGGTGCGAACGTGGCCGGACAGGCCTGCTCGGCCTGCGCGTAGCCAGACGTGGAACCGGAGAGCACGTGCACGGGGATGGTGTTGCCGGGACTGACGCAGTAGAGCGGCGCCAGGCCGGTCTCCTGGTTCACGCTCGCGTCGTAGTAGATGGGCCCGCGCTGCCGCGGATACGGGTTGTACCCCACGTTGAGCTGCAGGGGCCCCACAGGCGTGAACACGCGGATGCCCACGCCCGGCGTCCACTTCATCTGCGACAGCGCCAGCCCCGACCCCTGGGCCCCCCGCGTCCAGACCTCGCCGCCGTCGGTGAACAGCGTCCACTGCAGCAACTGCGGAAAGAACGCGTCGGGAATCCGGTATTCGAAGTTCGCCACGATCAGCGCGTTGCCGCCCACCGGCACCACGCGGAACACAGGCGAGCCGTCGGGTGACTGGAAGTACCGCGTGCTGTCGTTCACGATCACCGAGTCGTACCCCTGGGCGATGTACAGCAGCGACCCCAGTTCGTTCTGGTAGAATCCGCGCACGCTGTTCGCCCCCCCCGCGTACAGTCGCTCCTCGGGCGGGATGTACCGCGTCGGGTTGGACAGCGAGAGGTTGGACCCGAGCACGACGCCGCCACGCAGACGCGCCGCGAACACCGCGCTCCCCATCACCGGATGATACCAGGCGATGTCGAACGTGCCCTTGTTGAACGTGAGGTCCGACGCCGAGCCCATCCACCGCGACGAGCTGCGCAGCTCGGTGCGCAGCATGAACCCGCGGCTCGGACTGAACGGGTTGTCCGTGTGGGCGAGCGTGTACTGGGCGCCGGTCACCGCCAGCGGCTGCGCCACGCGCGAGATCTGATCGCGCGACTGCGCGTCGCAGCGATTGAACACGGCGCACAACAGCGCCGGCTGCGCCTGCGTCCGCCCGTATTCCATGCTGTACGACAGCCGCAGCGTGCCGCCGGTGCCCGCGTCGCGGCTGGCCGACGCCTCGCCGCCGATGAGCGTCGTGCGCAGATAGGCCAGATATTCGCTCCGCCGCTCGCTGTACAGCGAGTACGAGGGCTTCCACGCCGTGCCGAGCAAGCCCGGCTGCTGCAGCGTGGCCGAGATGCTGTAGTTGGTGGTGTCGCTGAACGGATCGCGCCGCAGCACGTTCTGATAGCACATCTGCCGCGTGCCCGACGACGCCAGCGGATAGCCGTAGCCGATCTTCGACAGCTGTCCGGTGAGCGCCAGATGCCGCGCCTGATGGAGGAAGTTCTTGTTCGCGTACTGCGCGCTCACGCGGAAACAGTCCAGCGTGCCCCACCCATACTTGGTGTTCAACTCCTGCATGTAGTCTTCGCGCAGGTCCACGTTGAGCGTCACCAGCGAATCGCCCTGCGCCTGCACGCTGTCGGGCGTCACCTCCACGTGGCGGTACGCCCCCAGCTGATACAGGCTCCGCTGGGCCTTGATCAGCGCGTCGTCACTGTACAGGTCGCCTGGATGGATGCCCAGCAGCTCCCGCACCACGTCGTCGCCGATCTGCTGCGCGTGCCCGCTGTCCACCGGCGCCACGTGCACGCGGATGTCCCCGATGTGCGCCAGCGGCCCGGGCAGCACGGTGATCAGCACGCGGGCCGAGAGCGAATCGGTGCGCAGCGTGTAGTTGCGCAGCGGCTCCACTCCCGGATACCCCGAATTCCGCATCCGCGCCGTGATCGTGTCCAACTCCGCCGCCAACATGTTCACATCGAACGGCATGCCGACGTGCAACCGCAGGCCCGACAGGATCTCGGCGCGATTGCGCACCGCATCCAGCCCCGTGATTGCCAGCGAGTCGATGATGATCGGCTTGCCTTCGTCGATCGTGAACACCACCCGCACCGCGCTCTTGCCCTCCGGCTGCACGAGCGTGTCCACCTGCGTGTTATAGTAGCCCTTGTCGTGATAGAACTTCTTGAGCCGCAACACGTCGAGCGGCAGCTCGGTCCGGTCGAGACAGTGCTTGGTGCCGAAGAACCCCAGGTGACGGCGGAGCCAGCCGGACTCCGTGGTCGCGATGCGCACCTCGAGATCCGACGCGCTGAACGCGCGGTTGCCGCGGAACTCCAGCGACCGCACCTCCTGATCGCCTGGATCGCACGTGATGTCCTGCGCGCGCGCCCGCGCCGGGAACGCCGCCACCGCGAGCGCGAGGCACACCGCCGCGAGCGTCGTCTGCGCAATGCGAGGCATCAACCGCCGGAGAGGAGGGAACGCCGCTTGTGGAACATGCGAACCTCGGACCAGGACCCCCAGACGTCGCCTCCCGCGCGATCCCGGGGCACCTCCGTCGTACGCGGGACCGGCCCACACACGACGCGCCCGCGCGGCGCGTAAATCCGGCGGGCGCATATATGATTGACGCGTCGGTGCGGGTATCATAAGTTCACCGCCGCTTTCCAAGGTGTCAACCGCTGTGCGCCGTCC
>Ga0307375_10001243_pt1 | contig 28269 bp, 33 predicted proteins | sample TR1MG_FD_202531 | JGI IMG/M metagenome (GOLD analysis project Ga0307375, IMG submission 202531) | Soil microbial communities from Risofladan, Vaasa, Finland - TR-1 | ecosystem: Environmental > Terrestrial > Soil > Coastal area > Acid sulfate soil | place: Finland: Risofladan, Vaasa | collected...
GTTCCGGACGCTGCGGGCACTGAAATATTTATCGAATCGACAGCGAACGGGGTGGGAAATTGGTTTCATCAACAGTGGCAGCTTGCGGAGTCTGGACAGTCAGACTACATACCGATTTTTGTCCCTTGGTTTTGGCAGGCAGAATATGTAAAACCCGTACCCGACGATTTTAAGCTGACAGACGAGGAAGAGACGCTTAAAAGTTACTATCATCTAACAGACGAGCAACTGAATTGGCGTAGATCAAAGATAAGTGACTTATCGGTGAGTGGCGTGGATGGCACTAAGTCATTTCATCAAGAATATCCATGCATCGTAGGTTCTCAGAGAGTCGGCACTAATCGTGGGATATTACGCATCGAGCATGTATTTGTTGGATTAAAATTGGCTACAGGGGAAGTAAAAAAACAATGGTGTAGTGGGAAGAAGGAAACGGTTTCGATAGAAACATCTCTGGGATATAAATTAGAATGTACATTGGATCACAGAATTTTATGCGTTAGTAATAAATTTGTTGACGCTAGAAATTCACTAGGTGAATTTATACAATTAGGAATGCCAAATTTTGCAGATGCTGAAAGTTATGCAATTGTAAAATGGAATCCGATGCCATGTATAACGTCTCAAATTACTATTGACGAAGATTTTGCTTTATTTCTTGGGTTTTTCATGGGAGACGGTAGCTTTAGCGGAAGCACTCTATCTATTGTTTTTGACAATAAAGATCAATCATCTATAAATAAGATGAAAAAGTTAGGTATTAAATTATTTGATAAAGATTTTCAAGAAAGGAAAGTCAGCGAAAATGGCATAGAATTACGTTTTGGTATGCAATCATTGAATAGATTGTTTATGGAATTGGGGATAATTGAACAAAAAAATAGATATATAAAAAGAAAAATATGCGTTCCAGAGTGTATTTGGAAGTCACCAAAAAATATTATTAAGCAATTTTTAATAGGTTTATTTGATTCTGATGGATTTGCAGGTTATAACAATCCACGAATAATGTTTTTTAGTAAATATGAGCAATTCGTGGTAGATATTCAATTGTTACTTTTGGGTTTTGGAATAACGTCACGAAGAAGAAGCGTTCAAAAAATAGGTGGAACGAATAAACATTTATATACAGGAAATGAATTGGCATTAAGAGCGAATGAATCTAGAGAATTCGGTCGGCAGATAGGATTTATTTCAGATAGAAAAAATGCCAGAATTGCCCAATGGTTAACACCTGGAATAGTTGGCAGAACTGCAAAAGATATAGTTTTTTACGATGAAATTAAGAAAGTAACGCCACTGGGCAAGCAATTAGTCTATGATCTTGAAATGCTTGAAGAGCCGCATATTTTCGATGCTCAAGGTATATTGGTGCATAACTGCTCTGCTAATGAAGCTTTTGTTCTGACGGGCGAAGATTCTTACATCAAGCCCGAACTGGTTTTAAGAGCACGCAAAGCAACAAATGTAGAGCGATACGGTCATAAGATAATCGGCGTTGACCCCGCACGCTTTGGTGACGATAGAACGGCTATCATTAAGCGACAGGGGCGCGTAGCGTATGATCTGCAAACGTATATAAAAAAAGACACTATGGAGATTGTTGGTTACGTTTATCAGATTATTTTGGCGGAAAATCCGGACAAAGTGTGCATAGATATCGGCGGTCTCGGCGCTGGTGTTTATGATCGTTTGTGCGAGCTGGTGGATAGGTCAATATTAGTCGCTGTCAATTCAGGTGCTAGCGCACTTGACAGCCGTAAATATCTTAATAAACGCGCTGAAATGTGGGCATTAGGTAAAAAATGGCTAGAAGATGAGCCATGTTTGATTCCCGACTCAGACGAACTGCAAGCAGATATGTGTAACGCAAAGTATACAGTGGATTCTAATTCGCGATTAGTCATTGAGAAAAAAGAAACAATGAAAAAGCGTGGTGTGCGATCAAGCGATTGTGCTGATTCTTTTTTGCTCACATTTGCAGTACCTGAACTATCTCTACATACAAATAGCGCAGGCAGTCAAGCTAAGCGCGTCAAACAAGTCATGTCTAAATTCACGGCTATACAAAAATTAAACAAAAATAGGAAACGTTGAAAAAATGAAAGGCCATCGTTTGGGACGATGGCCAATACAGAAACGAACAACAAGCCCAATTTTACAGAAATACTCAATAGCGTCAATAGATATAGAAAATGACTGGGTGGCACCCAGTTTTTGTTGACAAATGAAAATTGCTATTATAGCCAACATTGATATATTATTGATCAATCGTTGTTTAAGGATGATGTGATGTCTATCAAAAAAAAAGTTGATAAGAAATATCAGAGCGAGCTAGCTGCGCTAAAAAAAAATGTAGAACGCACCGTATCAGGCTGGCGCGAGAATGTCGATAGATTCCACAAATTCCAGAAATTTCTTTTCAAGACAGCAATTACGCCGACCGACGAATCTGCACTCAATACAGCACAAAAACCAATACTTGAATTCAATATCACGAATGCGCCGGTCTCTAGATTATGTGGTGAGTTTAGCAAGCAAGAACCCAGTATTAACGTCATGTCAGAGTTTGGCGCTAAGATTGACCCGCAATTATTAGAAGTGATTGAAGGTCATTTACGTCATATTATTTTTGAGTCTAAGAATCACAACACACAGTATATGGCTTATCGCGATTCGTTATCTGGCGGATTTTTTAATTTTAAAGTATGGACGGAATACGCGCATGAAATGAGCTTTGACCAGGTCATAAAATTTGGCAGAACATACAATGCAACGATGACTTTTTATGACCCTATGGCAAAGGAAGTTGACAAGTCAGATGCGGAATTTTGTTTTGAGATATTCCCCATGGATAAAGAGCAATTTAAGCGTGATTATCCATGGATTCCAGTAGACAGCTTGACATACTTAAAGCTCGATAATGATTTTAGTTGGTCGTATAAAAACCAAGATCAATATGTGGTTATTTTAGTCGATTACTACAAAAAGATAAAAACAAAAAAAATGATTGTAAAACTTGCAGATAATCAAGTGATGGACGCGAATGATTATGAAGAATTTTTGGAGCAATGGGCATTACAGGGATTAACGGCGCAACCGCCAATTGTCGTTGAAGAGCGAGAGAGTGAATTTACAAAAATCGGACGTTATCGTTTTATAGAAAATAATGTCGTTGAATACGAAGAAATCGAATCAAAGTACTTGCCATTAATTTTTGGAGACGGTGATTCTGCAATATTGAAAGAAGATTCATCATCCACACTTGAGCAATTTACAAAACCCTATATTTTTCATGCTGAAGGCTTGCAGCGTATGACGAACTTCGCGGGTCAAATGATCGCGAACGACTTTGAAAACATGGTGATGAATAAATTCATGTTGCCAGAAGAGGCATTGCCAACGGATGAAGACGCAATCACCGCATGGACAACTCCGCAAAAAGCAGACGTGCTTATTTACAAAGCATTATACGATGGCAATCCAGATCAGCAATTGCCAGGGCCTCAACCTGTTCCACGCGTTGGATTACCACCTGAGGTGATTACTACATTCAATAATTCAATGAATTTATTGCAAGCCATTCTTGGCTCTTATGATGCATCGCTTGCAACGGGCAATAATGAGGTATCAGGTAAAGCAATCGTGGAATCTGCAACACTATCAAATGCAGCAGCAATGCCATACATTGCGAATTACATGCAAACATTAACGCGGGTTGCAATCGTCTTGGTGGATTGGATGCCACGTTATTACAAGACGCCTCGCACTATTCCAGTGATTAACAAAGAAGGTAAAAGAGACTTTGTTAAGATCAACGGTGATGAGGGTATTGATTTTAACTACGATAGTAATCAATTAAGTGTGCGCGTTGAGGCTGGCGTTAACTTTGCAATTGCTAAAAATCAGGCGTTAGAGCAATTGACGATGTTGATGAAAGTGTCTGAAGAGTTTGCAGCATTCATGCAAGAAGTCGGACTTGAAACATTGCTTGATAATATCGACTTTAGAAATGCTGACGCTCTGAAAGATAAAGTACAAGAATGGCAAGAAATGAAGAAGAAGCAGAAAGAGCAGCAACCAGATCCAGAGATGATGAAAGCGCAGGCAATCCAGCAACAGCAACAGCAACAATTTGCGATTGAGCAAGCGAAGTTAAAGAACGAAGAAACATTGACAGAGATTAAAGCGCAAGAGTTAGCAGCTAAGTCTATGTTAGACACCGAGCAACTTATTATTGATAAAGAGAAACTCGAAAATGAGAAGCTTTCTATCTTGCAAAAGTCTGGCGAATCTCAAGAAAAAATGGCAGCGAGCGTGAAAAAGGCAGAAGCAGAAGAGGCGCGTGCTGCGGCAGATTTAGAGATTAAACATGCGAGTTTGCATCTAGACGCGCAAACTCGCGGGCATACACAGGCAATAGACGTGGCCAAGCATCATCATGACGTGAATAAACATGAAGAACAAATGAGACAATCAAGCAATCAATCAGAGGAGATAGAATAATGGCTAATTGGATTAAAGGTGCAGTCAGTAAAGGAAAAGGCAAGCTACATAAAGCTTTAGGCGTCAAAGAAGGCGAAAAAATCCCTGCTAAGAAAATGGCGAAGGCTGCAAACAGTAAATCACCAAAAATACGTAAAGAAGTCGCATTGGCTAAAACACTCGAATCATTTGATAAAAAAGGAAAGAAATAGTATGACTGTAAATGTTACCGCACCGACAGATGAGCAAAAAAATATCATGCAAGAATATGCTGAACAAGCAGATAAGCTTATTAAAATGGTTTGCGCGTATGAAAATTCATTTGCAGCCACTAATGCCATTGCACGAGTTTACGAATCGGTACACTGGTTTCACTCATTTGTTCTAAACGGCGCAAAGTTAGCTGCTAAAGAAGGTGAGCTAATCGAAAAAGTGGCAACTTCTACGATAAATTAAAGGTATTGCATTTTTATTAAACTGCAAGCATTATTTATTTATGGATACAAATTGACCTGGCTATTTACCAGGACTGAATAAAGTGACTTGGCACAACCAAGAGTAATACGAGAGGTATAGCATGGCTGAAAATGAACAAGTAACAGAAGTTGGTACGCAAGAACAGGCTCCAGCAGTGCAAAGTACTGAGCCAGTTGTACAAACTGAAAGTGCAGCGCCAGCAGAAAGTGTGCAAACACCATCGGCTGAGAAAATGGTAACGTCTAGTCAAATGAGCAAAATTGCAGCTCGTGAAGCTAGGCAAGCGGCAGAAAGAGCGACACGCGAGACTTCACAACGATATGAGGCACAACTTGCCGAATTGAGACGAAGTCAAGAGCACGCTCAACAACCCAATAATATTGGGGGTATTCCGCAGCAATCGCCTGAATCAATCAGGAAGATGATTCAGGAAGAAGCAGCGAATATGTCACGCCATGCGCAAGCACAGCAGATTGAGACAATCTGGGAAGGTGCAATGCAAGCAGAAATGCAAGCGGATCCTGATTTTGCAGATATGTACGATGCATTAAATATTGAAGAACAACCACATTTAGTGGTTGCGATGGCGGGAATGGATAACAAGGTTGAGATGGTGCGTGACCTTGCCACAAATCCAGCTAAATATGCCAATATTTTAATGCTCGCTAACAGTGGTTCGCCGAAATTGGCAATGATGGAACTGAATAAGCTATCTCAGTCTATTAAAGTCAATCAGCAAGCCAAAAACCAACCTAAAGTTGCTGCACCATTAAGCCAAGTTAAACCGTCAAATATTGCTACGGGTAATGGCGAGATGAGTATTAGTGATTATCGTAATCAGCCTTGGTTGAGGGGCTAATTCACTAAACAAGCAGCCATTATCCAAAAGATTCTTAACTTTTGGAGATTAAATAATGGCTGCACCAAATAATATTTTACAAGTCGTACAAACATATCAAAAGGCTGAACTAGCATTCTTGCTCAATAGCTTCTGTGGTATTTCAATAGCAAACAAAAAATTCAAAGACTTTAATTCCATGGTCGCCAATCTGGGTGATACCGTAACATTTGATCGTGGCCCTCGTTATATCACTTATAATGGCCTCGTGATCACGCAACAACAATCTCAACAATTAGTGCAAACACTCACGGCGTCTCAAGCTGCTAACGTTTCCGCTGCATACACTGACCAACAATTCATCTTCCAAGTTGAAGAGTATATGGATCGTTTCGGGGAAGCAGCGATTAAGGAATTGGGTACCAAAATTGAAACGGATATCTTGAAAAACTTCATTTCAGGCGTTCAAATTAATGACCCACAAAATAGTAATTATGGTACATTTCAGCAAGATACAGGACCTTTCCGATTTTACGGTGATGGTGTAACGCAGATTAATTCGTTCGGCCAATTAGCACAAGCAGTTGCGAATTTTGAAGATTTTGGTGCCTCTAAAAACAAAATGATCGGTATTATCCCGACCGTTAATGTGCCTGGTATCGTCAACACTGGCTTACAACAATTTGTTGGTGGCCGTAATGACAAAATGGCTAATTCATGGGAACTGGGTGAATTCAGTGGTGTTAAATGGTATTCATCCAACTTACTGCCAACTCAGGTAGCGGGTTATGTTGGACAAGCTGGTGGTGCAAATGCCGTGATAACCGTCGTATCCACTAATGACCCAACCGGTCAAAATGTTACAACCATCACATTCACTGAGCCACAAGGATTAAGTCAACCGGATCCCGTTAATCCTGGCGACCTCGTTCAATTTAATGATGGCGTCTCTGGTAAACCAAACATGCGATTCTTGACTTATATCGGTCATGTACCATGCCAACAACCAGTACAGTTCCGCGTAATTTCAACCACCGCATCTGTCGCCGGTACATTCACGATGACTATTCAAACCACGAATGGGGTGGGTCTCGTATCAGCACAAAATCTTAATCAAAACCTCAACAATGTCATTCAAGCAGGTATGACATGTACCGTTTTGCCATCGCATAAAGCGGGCATTTTGATGTCGGGTAATCAGTTCTATCTAGCAATGCCACAACTGCCAGATCAAGAACCATTTACCACGATTAATATGCAAGATAAAGATTCCGGTGCATCTATCCGACATTACTATGGTGTCCAGTTCGGCCAGAACGTACGAAGCTATGTGAGAGACAGTATTTGGGGATCGTCAATGGTCTCTGAGAACTGTATGCGCTTAATTTTCCCTTCTTAATATGAGTAATATTAAGAAATAAAAAAATAAACCCCACTACATAAGTAGTGGGATGAATTAACGAACAGAGGATTTCAAATATGACACAACTTTATGATAACGCCACCCCTATTATCAATCTTGAACAAGGTTTAATATATATTCGTGATGCGGTTATTAGCAATGATGCGACAACACCTAATACCGTCCTCAACGTATCCGCAGGCATCATGCGTGATTCTTCCAATACATATGACCTTATTTTGGGTAACTATAATGGCCAGGTTAATGCTAAATCAACCGCTAACGTAGTTACGGTTGTTAATGCTGCGGTAAAAGGTCTGAATGGATTGGATACCGGTTCCTTGCTCGCATCCAAAGTTTATTATGTTTATATGATTGCGGATCCCGTAAGTGGCCTAACATCCGGTGTGGTATTGTCACTTGCCGTCCCATCAGTCGGCCCACTTTTACCATTTGGTTATAGTGCTTATCGCCTGATTGGTTATGCTGTCACAGATGCTTCATCGCATTTCTTGAAGATGTATAATGCTGGCAATAGCAATGCGCGACGATTAACGTATGACACACCGCAATCGACTAGTATTTCAGCAGGTGCAGCAACGGCATATTTCGGTATAGATTTATCATCGTTTATTCCAACTCTTCCTATTAATCAAATTGTTCAGATTAATTATTCGTACATACCGGCTACTGCAGGCAACAAATTAAGCCTGCAACCAGCTAATGCAACCGGTGCAGCACAAGTTATTACAGGTCAAGTGGCGACTGTGAGCGTATCTGGAACGGTAGATGTTAATGCGCAAATCGTTTCGGCCGGAACGACACCCGAAATTAATTATAAAGTCGGAAATTCGAGTGATTTTGCTGACATCAATGTGGCTGGTTTTAATTTCTATCTTTAATATTATATATGGGATGGGATTAAATATGTTTACGCAGAATAATCCATTAGTAGCTCCACCCATACAACCATATCTATGTACACAGTTAATAACTAGAGCATGGAATTTGTCTGGTATCGTCGCGAAAGGATTCGAGACAGTATCAGGTGGAGAAGGTGAAACTGGATTATTCTTGCTTAATGAGTTATTGGCACTCAAAGCAGCGGATACGGGTTTAATCCCCTATTACCAGCGTATTCAATTTCCATTGGTGCAAGATCAAGAGAAATATTTCATTCCGAATTTATTAGAGATTGAAACATTCACATTTAACATTGGGGACGTTCGCTTCCCGACAGCTCGCGCATCACGCCATCATTACTTTGGTGATGGTCGTGTTGATAGCATTCAATCATTGCCGTTTGAATGGCATTATGAGCGTGAAGAAGGTGGTGGTATGTTGTATGTCTACTACCTACCGGATTCAAATTATGTGGCTAAAATCACCGGTAAATTTGGCCTCACAAACGTCCAGTTTCAAACTGATTTAGCATCCGTATATGACGGTTTCTATATCGGATATCTTCGGTATTGTTTGGCTAGATATATGGATCAAGAATATGACGTAGAATTGTCACCAGATAAATTAAAAGTGTTGAAGGAAATAGAGCATAAGCTCAAATGGGTGAGTCCACCAGATTTATCACAGCGCAAGATTTCATTCATGAATAAGCGAGAAGGATATAACTGGGCAAGAGTAAATATTTCTCCATCCTGGAACATTTCCTGATTCGCCCAGTTGTAGCCATCATAGAATTAGGGTAAACTTCCTTTTTTAATTAAGGGGAAGGATATGAAAAAAATAGTAGGTGGTATTTGTGAAATACATGGCCAATTAAATGATGAAATTGGTTATTTTGAAAAAACAAAGAATGGAAATTTAAGATTAAGATGTCGTCAATGTAAAAGAGATAATTCTAAAAAATGGAGAGAGAAAAATCATGATTATCATTTGGCAAAAGTAAAACAATGGCGATCTGAAAATAGAGAACGTATTAATACCAAGCTAAAAGAAGATAGAAAAAATAATCCAGAAAAATTTAGAACTTATGAAAGAAAGAAAAGAGAGCAAGGTGGGCAAAGATATAAAGATTATTATATTAAGCAAAGATTTGGAATTGAGGTCTCAGAATATTATGAGATGTCAAAAAAACAAGATGATAAATGCTATATTTGCAGAGAGCCTGAAACAAGAGTAAATGCAAAAGGCGAATTAACAAAATTAGCCGTTGATCATTGCCATGAAAGTGAAAAGCATGGAATAATGAAAATTAGAAAACTTTTATGTCATGGATGCAATACGGCGTTGGGAAAACTAAAAGAAAGAATAGATTTATTTGAACGCTGTATTGAATATTTAAAGGAACATAATGGCACGACCAGGCTCACCTAAGTACAAAGATGAACCGCTTAATATATATGGCGGGACTAACTTTGCGCGTTATGGAAAACAGAGTCTGGAAAGCACGTATAACATGATTTGCCTTGAAGGGGGCTGGATGTCTCCCTTTGCAGGATGGCGCAATGTTATTACGATTAACCCGACAGGAACCGGAAGAAATATCTACGCAAGCACCAAGTTAAACAAAATGTTTGTCGTGATTGACGATACATTATGGGTGATTGATAGTTATCTTAATAAAACAAAAGCAATTGGTACTTTTGCGGATACATCTAGAAATATTTACATAACAGAAGATAACAGTGGAAATGTATTTTTTGCAGATGGCGCTTCGCTTTACTCTTGGAATGGTACAGGAGGAAGTGGTACGGGTGGTGGTGCGAATGTATTGAAGCAATATGACTTTTCTGGATGGGCTATTCCTCCATTGCCAGGTTATTTAACATTCCAAAATGGTAGAATTATTTTTGCCGATACGCATTCTAATTATTGGTATTTAGGAAGTGTTGGATCAACATCGCCGATTTTTACCAATACATCACAAACACAAGGTGCATTACAAACAAAACCAGATTTAACACAGGCATGTATCCGATTCCCAGGGAAGGGAAATTTATTACTCGTGTTTGGTAAGACAGTTACCGAACAATGGCAAGATGTTGGATCACAATTATTTCCATATCAACGTAGTCAAAGCACTAATATTGATTATGGTTGCGCCAATCCGGCAACGATTGATTTTAATGAAAATATGGTATGCTGGGTCGCGCGAAATGAAAAATCAGGCCTTTTTATTGCTTATACCGATGGTATGGGGATAAAAAAAATATCTAATGAAGGTATTGATTATAAATTAGCAAACTTAACAGACCCTAATAATTGTTATGGTTATTTATTCAGACAAGATGGTCATTTAATGTATGTCGCAACATGGCCAACAAATGGATTAAGTTACGCTTATGATTTCAATGTTAATAAATTCTACACCTTAACTGACCCCTATAATAATTCTTATATCGCTAAAAAGGTTTGTTACTTTAATGATAATTATTATTTTGTAAGCATAGTGGATGGCAATATTTATCAAATGAGCAGCAATCTTTATAGTTATGATTACGGTAATGGTAATATATTTGATATTCCGCGTATAAGAATACCACCTCCATTTTATTTACCAGATCAATCGCGTTTTGTTGTTGGATATAGTGGATTCACGGTGGAGCAAGGACAATTTGATTACGATAATCGTGATACAAGTTTTATCATGGGTGGCCAACTTAATAACAATATTGTCGGAACCCAAGCAATTTCCCCCCAACAGGCCATTGGAAGTGGATATAATTTTAGGAATAATGTTCCTAGGATTGATCTTAGTCTTAGTAAAGATGGTGGCGTGACATTTGGTAATGATATGCCGATGATAATGCGACCACAGGGTATCAGGCAAAATCGTGTTATGTGGCGAAACTTAGGGCAATCAAATTACCTAATGCAGAAATTCTCATTCCATGGTTTCGGTCGATTTCTGGTTTCTGATGGCGTTTTTGGAGTATATCAATAATGTATATCGTCACATTACCTACTGAAGAAATAGTAGAAAAAACAGGCAATGAAGAATCGCCTAATTATGAAATCAGCAAGTCATGGAAGAATTTTTTTGAACAACAACAATCGAATATGCAAAAATCATTAAGTGATGAGGGTTTTTGGGTTCCCAGTATTAGTTCAGCCAGCACATCAGTTACGCCAAATGCAGCAGGTGGTCAAGTTGCACAATTAGAAGCAACCTTTTTTCAACCTGGTTCGACAACAGTGCGCTCAGCAAATGGATTGAATCCAGGTACGATTATATTTGACCCGAATGAAACAAATGGTGGAAGTGGCAACTTTCCATTATTAGGGCAACTTAAAGTATTATTAGCAGATGGGATATTTCATCCCATCACTAATACATAAGAGGTATATATGGCTATTAATTGGGGCAACGCAACGCAAGGCGCGATGACTGGCGGATCAATAGGGGCTAGATCAGGCAACCCATGGGCAACGGCCATAGGAGCTGGTGTTGGCGGTTTAGCGGGTGCATTTAGTGGGCGTAATAATTCGGGATCAAGAAAAACAGATGAATTATTGGCGCAAATTCCTGAACATTTACGACCTTATTTTGAGCCTTATATCAATGCTGGAAAAGAACAATTACCTGGATTAAGTGAGCAATATGGTTCATTATTGAGCAATACGGGCGGGAAATTAAATGAAATCGGTGCCGGTTATAAAGAATCACCAGGGTATAAATGGAATTTGGATCAAGGTGAACAAGCGATTGCCAATGCACAAGCACGTAATGGAATGGCTGGAACAAAGCAGGATCAACAATATTCAGGTGAATTAGCCAGTCACTTGGCGGATCAAGATTTTCAAGCATATTTATCTCATGCATTAGGATTATATGGTACGGGATTATCAGGATCACAGAATTTAGCGCAGATGGGCGAGAATGCAGCTACTGAGTATGGTAATAACATAGGCAATACGATGACATCACGCGCTAATTTAGCACGTGCAAATCAGTATGATGAAAATAAAAGTAAAAGTGGTCTTTTTGATAATTTACTTAATTTTTTTAATAAAAAATAGGAGTGGAAATATATGGCAATTCCTGTCCAGCAATATCAAACGGGTGATATGGAGCAAGTCAATCCATTTGGTGGTGCATTAGCTAAGAATATTGCCTATCGATTAGCGCAAGCACAAATGGAGCAGGAAGAGAAAAAAGTTCCTTATGCTGGATATTCACAACTTGCTGATATTTTATCTAAAAGTGCATATGCGAATGCGGTTACTCCGCAAATGCAGTTAAAAGCGGCATCTAATCCGGCTATTTGGTCACAATTTAGTGATCCCCAAAAAATAAATGCTGCTAAATTAGCCGCATCAAATGGAAACAATCAAATAAATCCGTTTAGAAATTTAATTCAAGAAGCATTGCAAGTAGATCAAAATGAGAAAAATAAAAAGTCTCCTGGACAAGGCGTTGCTGATTGGATAATGGATAAAATTAACGGAAAAACCGCTGATAATGCTCAAGCACAACCAGTTTTTCAACAGCAACCTCAACTGACAAATGAATTTCCAGAATGGCATGTTCCTAAAACATTTAATGAAGCTAGACAGTCTACAATTGATGAACAAAATCACGAGGATAATAACGACAATCAGCCATTAGTTCAAGAAAGTCAACCTGAGGAAACCGAAAAAGTAGATAATCGCACACCAGACGAGAAAAATATTGATTATCATCGATCCATAGAATATGCAAAATCTAAAGCAAAAGTAAGTGGGGAAGAAACAGGAAAGGAAATAAGAGAATTAGACGACCGATATATCGCTGCTTCCATGATGAATAATTCGTTAAATTCAATTAAGGACGTATTCAATAAATTTGGTGTAAAAGAATCAATTAATTCACCAATTTTCAATAAAGAAATAACAAATCTTTACAGCAGGTTGGGAGATAGTAAAAAGAAACAATTATTAGGGGAACTTAAAGTTTACCAAAATAAAATAATTGGTTCCTCATTAAGTCAATTAAAAGGACCAGATACGCAAAGACACTTTAACTATATAAATGATTATAAAATAAATGATGATGATAATTTCGATACAAGAATCGGAAAACTTATAGCATTAAAAAATATTTCGCTACAAGAAATGGAACTTGCTGATCTTGCGTCACAGAAAATGACAGATAAAAAAAATCCTTTATCAAGAATAGACGCTGAAAAATTTTCTAATGAACATATTAATAAAAATAAAATAAATGAACAAGTAGAAAATGAAGTTAACCCACCGGTTTCAATAAAACCAGAAGATTTTACGGCTGAAAATTTACAAGAAGCTGCCAAACATTTTAATATGTCAGTTCCTGAATTTTTGAATGCTCTTAAATCTAAAGGTGTTAATATACCAGAAGGGGTAATAAAATAATGTCTATAAATCCTTTGATTTATGCTTATAATAAACCAGAAATATTAGATAAAAAAACGCCTTCAAATGAAAATAAACTTATTAGTTGGTATAACTCAAAAATAAATAATGAGTCTAATAATGAACCTAATAATGAGTCATTAGCCACTTCAATTGGAATGGCTCCTTTGCGGATAGGTAAATCGCTTGGTGAAACTGCTATTAATGCAGTTAATCACATTCCCGAGTACTATGAAAAAGGAAAATCAGAATTATCGGGATTACCACAAACTGTAAAAGAACATCCTGTCCATTTTACTGCTCAAATGTTGGGTGGTGGTACTAGTGATTTATTAAAAGGAATATTTGATACTATTCATGGTGCTAGAGAATATACGGCCAATACATTACATTTACCGACTATTAGTACTAGTCTTGCATTCAAAATAGCTGGATTAAAACCGACTAAACGTTTTGAAGAGGCACTATCATCGGCAGATAACAGCAAAGCAATTTCAGAAGGCATAGAAAAATTAACCGACAAAGCTATTGGCAAACCAAAATATCCTGGGGAAAGTTTGGCACGAGGATTAGTTGCTAATATTCCTGGTGAAATAGGTGCTTTTAATGCAGTCAAATCATTGGCTACACTTCCTGGAAAAACTGTATCAAAATTCATGGAACATGGAAATGCAGCTAAAACTTTAGAAAAACAATCATCTCATTTACTAAATGAAGCTAAACGTCATGAAGAAACTCTGTCACCTTTGACTAAAAAAATATCTGAATATCTTGGAAAAGGCGCAAAAACTTCTGAAGAAATTGCTCCAGAAATAGCAAAAGATGTTAGGACGCTTCATGATACTGCCGAAGCCAAAGCCGGTACTCATTTTAAATCTGTATTAGATGAGGCTGGAAAAGAAAAAATATATAAAAAAGTAGATCCTATAATATCAATGTCTTTACATGATGGCAAGGATTTGATGTCATCTATTAAGGATTTGAAGGTGGGTGATCTTTATAAACAATTTGAAAATAACCCAACATTTGAACATGCACATAAATTGCAAAGTGAATTAGGTGTGATGATTGGAGAATTTAAGAAGATTCCTGGAAAAACACCAGATCAATTAAATCAATTAGGCAAAATAGTAAAAGCTCGAGAAACACTAAAATCAGATATGTTGAAACATTTAGAAGAAAAACATGATAATAAAAATTTAGCATCAAAATGGAAAAAAGGCACTGAAATATATAGAGAAGAAGTTGAGCCATTTTTGTCTAATAAGAAATTAAGAGAAATAAATCGTGGACGAAAAAATTATGTAAAAAATATTCATGAAGCTTTTGAATATCCAGAAGCCAATGACACTATTTCCCGAACAGGTGAAGTTAAAAAGGGTTCTGGATCAAAGTTGTTTGATATGTTACCACAAGAAACTAAAGATAAGATTTTATTTAGCAAAATAGGTATTGATAGTGGAGAAGAACCAAGCAAACTTCTATCAGCAATAAAATCAGCCGAGGAGCATGGATTTTATAAATATATTTCTCCAACATTAAGAGAAAATATTGCTAATGTTATTAATAAACAAGAAACTTCAAAATTATTAAAAAAACAGTCTATAGATTTGCAACCTGAAATTGAAGAATTAATGAAAAAACAAAAATCCAGAAATGAAAAAGCTAAATGGATAGTTAAATATGTTGGGATACCTACGGCAGGTATCACTGGATATAATTTATTACGAACACGGCCAGAAAATAGCGGTTAAAATGAGTGTAATAACCAACATAAATGGGTTGAAGAATAAACAATAGATAAGGAAAGTGCAATATATGAATAGAGAGAATAGAAACATTTTGTGCAATATTTTGTCAAACATTTTGTAATTTCTCGTTTTTTTATAATAAAGTGAGATTACAATAGATAGACATGAAAGCCAAGTTAAAAGGACATAATAATGACAGCACTCGACCCAAGGTTTATCTGTACAAGTGATTTGCAAGAAATTTTACGAGATAATGCAACGGGATTGCCTTTGGCGGGTGGTATTGTCACTTTTTACTCAGATATAAATCGTGAAACCCTCAAACCTATTTATCAACTATCGTCAAATGGCAGCTCAGTATATCAATACAGCCCTCTCCCTAATCCGTGCACACTATCCATGGCTGGCACATTTCAAGATGCGTTAGGTAATGATATCGTACCCTATTATTATCCTTTTACGGGAACACCTGTACAACAAACCAATTCACCAGAATTATATTATATCACGGTAGATAATTCGGGTTTCACCCGACAATTCACACGCCAAGGATGGCCTCAATCAGCAAATAGTGGGAATAATGAAATTACCCAGTATATTTATAACTATATACGCAATCCGCAATTTTATGCGTGGTCACTTTTACCGCCTACTTCCACCTTTCCATCAGGGACGGTGACGGGCTTTCCAGATGTGGCTGGCGGATTTACGAACAATAACACGACGTTAGATACAGCAGATGATTGGTATTACCATATAAATGATTCTACACAGACGATTGCGATTAATCGTATTCCATTCGCCGAAGGTCAAACAACGGTTCCTGGGAATCCCGTATATTATTGGCAATACGTGAATACGGCAATTGGAAGCGGCGTTGCCACGATTAATTATCTCAGTCAGACATTAAATTCGGTTTATACGCTTCAAGGTCAAATAGTAACCATTTCATTTTGGATGCAGATTACTCCAACTGACTTGAGTAGCCAGAATATAAATGTTCAATTGGCGCAATTTTTTGGCAGTAATAGCATAGTCTCGCCTAATCCTAATTATATTCCTGTTATTACGATTACTGCACCTGCCAATAGTAATTGGATATTCTATACAACTACTTTAACCGTTCCGCCTATTAGCTCATCACAACCTCTTGGAACAAATCAGGATGATTCACTTGCTTTAGTCTTCACTATGCCTTTAAACATTACTGTAACCGTTAATATTGCAAATGTATTAATGCAAACTGGTTCAATTACATCACCGTTGCCAATTAAAAGTAATAATGATCAATACAACGCCAGTGATTTAACATCGCGATATTCCATCTTTAGAACCGGTGATGTGAAAATGACATTGCGATCGGCGGTTGATCCCGGATGGTTGCTGATGGATGACACACTTATTGGAAATACAAAATCGGCAGCCACTCATACAGGTTGGTCGTTATTCAATTTGTATTCTTTATTATGGAATAATGTGCAATCACCTATTTGGGCACCGCTTTTTACGTCTAGCGGGGTTCCTGTCGCCAGAAGTGCGAATGCTTATCTTGATTGGACGGCTAATAATCAATTGGCACTAACAAAAGTACTGGGACGCGCATTGGCAGGGGCTGGGTCAAGTTTGACTGAACAAGTTATTCAGGGAACAACGGGTACATCGGGAAATCCATTAGCATTAGTATTGACAGGAACAACACCAGTACTGCCAATATTTACTGGCACACCATTTACCATCTCATCAACCGGTTCGTTACCAGGTGGGTTAACGGCCGGGACAACTTATTATGCGATTACAACGAGTACTGTAAATACTATTTATGTTGCAACGACACTAGCAGCAGCAGTTGATTTTGCACAAAATCCTAGTGGGGCGATACCATGGACGTCCAATTCATCGGGGGTTACAACTTTTTCATACAATGGGTCTGCTTGGGTATTAGGCCAATATTTTGGTGAGCAAAATCACGCTATTTTGGTTAGTGAGTTGGCATCTCATAATCATCCTAATTCTTATATTGCTTCTATCGACTCTAAAGCTACTAATACGTCAGGCACAAATTCAGTTATATCGCCATTAGGGACACCGTTGACTGTTAATTATGGTTTATCTATTACTTCGCAAGGTGGTGATCAATCGCATAATATTATGCAACCCACTTCATTTTTTAACGTTATGATTAAAATATAAGGATAAAATAGAAATGTCTCAATTTATTCTAACACGTGATATAAACGGCTATGTCGGATTTGGATTGCCATTTAGCGAGATGACATTTCAGGCAACATTAGCAACAAGTACAAATACGACATTAACCGTACCGACTTCTTTAAGTTTAGGACGTCAAGGGAATACGACAAGCGCGCAATTTATTGCAATCTTTAGCTTTGATCCTGGTACATCAGTTTGGGTGTCAAATAATACGACAGCGAATAGTCCAGCAGGGGCATCTTTCGTACAAACAAATAGCCAACTGAATCCGGCTGCAAGAACCGTGAAAGCAGGCGATATATTGAATTTTTACACGCCTGGAATCGGTGTTAGTGTGAATGTTTCATTCTATTCATTATCCTAGGAGATGAAGAAATGTCATATCCAAATAGTCCTGAGAAAATAGGTATTGCGGATAATCCTATCGTATATTCTTTGTATTCAATAAATAATATAAGTGGGTCTTATTTCTCCAATCAGGACTTTTTATTAATGGATGGATCATTTTTCTTATTAATGGATGGTGGCAATTTCTTATTGATGGGAACGTAATAAAAAAGGGAGTGACAATTTATGTCAAAGAATTTATCGCAAATATTCGCTACCAATCCAGTGGCAACGATTGGAAATACCGATTTATTTTATATGGCTCAAAGTGGCACGACTGATGGGGCTATTTCTGGATTAAATCTGAAGGCTTCTTTTTTACAAGTTACTAATAATCTTAGTGATCTAAACAATGTCGTGACAGCGAGGTCAAATCTAGGCTTAGGAACGATGGCAACACAATCAGCAAGCAGTTATCTTGCGCTAGCTGGCGGGACAATGGCTGGCACATTAAATATGGGTGCTTTCTCACTTACGAATTTAACGACACCCGTTTCTGCCAGTGATGCAACGACAAAAAGCTATGTTGATGGTAGAACGGCCGGCGGTGCAGCATTGATTCCAGGTGTGTTTGCTGCGTCTACCGCTAATTTAACGGGATATACATATAACAACGGCACGGCTGGCGTAGGAGCAACATTAACAGCGCCGAGTAATGGGGTATTCGCCCTTGATGGTTTTACTATACCAGTGGGATACCGTTGGTTATATAAAGACGATAGCACTGGAGGGGGCGCATATAACGGAGTATATGTCGTTACAACTAGCGCTTCCGGTGTTCCTGCCGTTTCAACAAGAGCATCTGACTATAATAGCACTGCTAATATGCTACAAAATCGTATGATTAACGTGTTAAATGGCACAATCAACGGTAGCTCTTGGTATATGCAAACGAGTATTGTTAATACAGTTGGTACAGACGCCGTGACATATTCGCTGCAATTCGCAATAAGCGAATATGTATTAACAAGTGGTGATACAATGACAGGGGCGTTAACTAATAACGTATCTGTTACATCACCTAAATTTACATTACAAAATGGAACAGCGCAGGCTAATACTTTTACGTGGCAAACAGGTGGTGTTTTTCCATATTTCGGAAATGTTGCGTGTGTTACTCAAAACGGGCCTATTACCGCCGGACATTATGCTATATGGGGTTCTACTGCTATCGTTCAGGATGGCGGTGTACCTGGACAATTATTGGCAATAAAACCACTCACGGCTACTACCCCTACTGCCTATGCTGAAACTGCCGGCACGCGCGTTATTAAGATTTATGCGCAAGGTGCGGGTGGTGGTGGTGGTGGTGGTGGTCAATCTGGTGTTTCTTGCGGTTCGGGTGGTGATTCTGGCGCACTTGTGATCTGGGAAGGGCCAGTAACATCGTTTACGTATCAATGTGGTATAGGTGGCACGGGCGGTGTTGGTACGGGTACAGGGATAGGAGTTAGTGGGACGAATACGACTGTTACAGCTTTTGCGCCAGGCAATCTTACGGCACAAGGCGGTACGGGTGGTGCGTCTGGTACTTCTGCTCCTGGTTTTGCGGAAACGAATTCAACTGTCCCAACAGCAAGCGGGGGAAACATTAACATTTACGGCCAACGTGGAAATTATGGGGTTTTATATTCAACAACGATGATTCAAGGCGGTAATGGTGGTGATTCTTATTTCGGTCTCGGTGGTCAAGGTCAAATAGCGACTAATCTAAATAGCATCTTTCCAGGGGGTGATGGTGTTGGTAATGGTACAGGTGGAGGAGGCGCTGCATTTATCCCAACCGGCACTTCGCCGAATGGCGGGAATGGCCAGAATGGTATAGTTTATGTGTTTGAATATTCTTAATATATATTAGGGTATAAAATAAGGGATATATAATATGCAAAGCTACTCTTTCCCAACGACAATCGTACCGATTGCCTCATTGAATGGTGGCACACTTGGTTCCGTCAAGGCGACTGATATTTATCCTGCCGTTGACGTTACTGATATCACACAATCACCGCAAGGAACAACAAATCCTTATCAGATATCCGACCTGATGGGTTTCTTGTTGAAATCATTTGGCTTGTACGTGTATACACCTGTGATGGCTGCCACCACGGTTAATCTAATAGCAACCTATACAGCAGGTTCTATACCAGCAAGTCCTGGTGTAGGAGCCACTTTGACAAATGCAGGTGCGTTGACTGCATTTACAATAGATGGCGAAGCGGGTGTCTTAGATTCTTATTATCTCATCAAGAACCAAACGAATCCTGTTCAAAATGGTATTTATACACTAACGACAGTGGGGGATAATGTATCCATTCCCTGGGTATTAACACGTAATATTAATTTCAATCAGCCCTCTAATATTATTGATAGTGGTGTGGTCTATGTTCTATATGGAATGTCATTGCAATCCACTCTTTATCAAGTCAGCTTTGCCGGTACGATGGTGGTCGGGACGACATTGATTGAGTTTAGTGTATATTCGATAGCATTTAATGGTTCCGTTGATATCGGCACCATTAACGAATTGGCTTATTATGCTGCCAATGGCGATACCGTCAGTGGATTGCCAACCGTTAATAATGCCATTTTGGGTACTAATGGCACCGGTGTTCCAGCCATGACACAAACGCTTCCCATGGCAGTTCAAGCAAATATCACGAAACTTGGCACGCAATTACAAGCGTTAAACATGGGAACGCTAGGTATCAATGATCTTGCAACACCATCATTGTCAACTGATGCGGCAACAAAAGGATATGTTGATAGCACAGTACAACCACTTAATGCTTCCCTAACGTCCATTGGTAGCCTTACAAGTGCAGCAAATGAATTGCTTTATGCTACGGGTCTAAATACTTATACATTACTTAGTTCAGTAGCAAATAGCATACTGTCAACAAATGTTAGCGGTGTACCAGGATGGATAACCACATTACCATCAGGTTTAACCATTCCTGGGTTTAAGCTTACAAATACGATACTGGATGTGAATGGTTCTAATCTAATAGGTATAGGTATTTCATCCAGTGCGGTTAATTATTTGCAGATATCCAATGGTTCTACAGGGAACGGTCCAATAGTAAGCGCGATTGGTTCTGATACGAATATTGCATTGCATTTAACAGGTCAAGGAACGTACGGAACGGCAACGCAAACGCCCACAACGGGTGGATTTCCGGTAATTGGATTCCGTGGTTACCATACTGCAACAGCAATTGCAGCGGTAACAATTACAACCACGGCAACACCACAAAATATCCAATCATTATCACTAGCTGCGGGGTGTTGGGAAATTGTTTGTTTCCCTTTCATTGTCGCGCCAAACCTCACAACCGATATTATCGCTAGCTTGAGCACAACAACAGCTACCTTATCGGGTGCAAACGGGAATACAAACTACAATGAATGGGCTATTTCATCCGCCATATCGCTCACAGGACAATTATTTTTACGATTGGACTTAGCATCCACCACAACGGTTTATTTAGTAGCACAAGCAACATTCACCGGAACTGCACCTACTTATAGTGCATCCATTGTTGCCACACAGGTTTAACCATAAAGGAGTTTTATCATGTCAAGAAATGTATCATTTGAAATGGGGGCAGGTGGTTTTAATTCGTTAGCTGTCAGGATAGTGCGAATGAGCACGACAGACGCGTTAGCTAGCATCACAGTAGCAGGATGGTATAAACAACCAGGTGCCAATAGTGTTGAAGCATTACAACCAAGTGATTTGGTGGCAATTGCGCATGATCAAGGTACGAGTAGTGCAGCAACCAAACTTTTTACAGTGGGTATAACAAACGGTGTTGTCACGCTAACAGCCGCTTACTAACATGTTATGCAGTGACTTATCCACAAATAATGTGGATAAGTCACATTTAAAATCATTCGTACTATTTTTGATGGGTTAAAACTATCTATGGAATTTGGATTAACCCGAAAAGCAAAAGGCATATCTGATCCATTTGAAAATAGTTTTTATTGGAAAATTAATTCATGATTTTTAAATAGTTAAATAGAATTTTTGAATACATATTTTCCAAATGTAGTCCCTCTGAATTTAATAGCGCAACTTGCGTGTTGTAATCTCCATTTAATTCCGCCAATTCTTTCTCGTGATGGAATTATCTCAAAATGACCGTCTCTTTTTTTAACTAGTTTTTTGCACCTATAACATATACCTGGATATTCATTTCTCATTATTAAATTCTTATCAGTTAAAGTTGAGTTATTAAATTGTAAATAGTTACATTATTATTAATATTATCCATTGCCATTGTCATTGCCATAGCCATTTCCAGAGCCATTGCCATAGCCATAAGAGCCAGCAGAGCCAGAGCCATCGCAAGAGCCATTGCCATAGCCATAGCCATCGCCATAGTCAAAATCGTTATTTACTTCGGCCATAATTTATCCAGAATATTATCCATCGCCATCGCCATCGCCCTCGCCAGATCCACACGCAGAGCCATTGCCATTGCCATTGCCATTGTCATTGCCGGAGCCATCGCCATCGCCATTGCCATTGCCATTGCCATTGCGATGGCCATTGCCATTGCCATAGCCACCACCATTGCCACCACCATTGCCATAACCATAGCCATTGTCATAGCCATGGCCATAGCCATGGCCATAGCCATTGCCAGAGCCATAGCTAAAGTCAGAATTGTTATTTACTTCTGCCATATTTTTACGCTTTTAATGCTTAATCTAGCACTTTCAGTGCAATCTAAAATTTCGATTGCATTGAGTAATTCTACGCGATCAACTTCGCACGGAAATAAGCAATTATCCGGATCTTTAACGCCTTCCATCGCGAGTTGAGATAGTGACGCTGCACCCGACCATTTCCAAAGCCGTCTAGCATTATGCAGCACTACTTCTTGACCATTTCGTGATTGCAATTCTCCAGCAAACACACCCGCTGAATAAGTTCTCACAATGCAGTATCTCCCATTCTCATTTGTTACTTTATCGCCTTGTAATAATTGAATTAATTGCATTACATCTTTTAACTTCATTTCTTCTAACATTGAATTGCTCCTTTTTATTTTCTAATTAACTTTCTCAACTTTCGTTTTTGCTGTCTCGGGATCAAAATGCTTGTTATATAGTAAATCAATCGCTCTAACGACAATTCGAGATGCGTTTTCTTCGTACAATTCTTGCAATGATTTTAATTGCATCGTTGCAAAGCCAGATGCTCTTAGAGAAATAGTTTTATCTGCTATTTTTTGCATGTGGCTTGCTTTTTTACTCATTTTTTTTTACTCCTTCTTGATGAATTGTTATATTCTTTTAAGTTTTTAAGTTTTTAAGTTTTTAAGTTTCTAAAAAATTAATGCCAGATTTTTCATGCAAGGCTCTGGCAAACCTTTCGGAATGGAATCACCCTGGCATGATTGAATCAAAACGGTATTTTATCATCAATGAACTTATTAGCAGACGCATCATGAGGCTTAGTAGCATTATCCTGCTTATACTTCTCTGATCTATCAACTATATAATCTTTCACGGCTGACTTATCAGGATAACCATTGATGCCTTTTTGCGTATATATCTGATCGTTAATCCAGACATAGCCCACGATCATCACAACCACGACCGCGACCGCGACCGCGACCACGACAGCGACCACGATCGCGACCGCGACCGCGACCGCGACAACGACAGCCACAGCGACCGCGACCGCGACCGCGACAACGACAGCGACCCTGATCGTGACAACGACCGCGACAGCGACAGCGACAGCGATCGCGACAACGACCATGCCCACTCATTAGATTTCAAGACACATATATTCATTTCGTTAATCCAGACATAGCCCACGACCGAGAGCACGACCGCGACCACCCATTAGCTCTAAACATTACTATATTCATTTTGTTTACCCTGACCATGACCGTGACAGTGACCCTGACCCTGACCATGACCGTGACAGTGACCGTGACCATGACCATGACCGTGACCCTGACAGTGACCGTGATCCTGACCATGACCGTGACCCTGACCCTGACCCTGACCAGGGCAGCGACCCTGATCGTGACAGTGACCCTGGCCGTGACAGTAACCACCCATTAGATTTTAGTAATACTATATTCATTTTGTTTACCCTGGCCATGACCGTGACCCTGACAGTGACGCTGACCCTGACCATGGCCGTGACAGTGACCATGACCGTGACAGTGACAGTGACCCTGACCCAGACCACGACCGAGACCCTGACCGCGACCACAACCGCGACCGCGATCGCGACCACGACCGCGATCGCGACAACGACAGCGACAGCGATCGCGACAACGACAGCCACAGCGACCGCGACAGCGACAGCGACCACGACCACGACCATGCCCACTCATTAGATTTCAAGACACATATATTCATTTCGTTAATTCCTAAAATCTGTATATGACTCTTAAAATATCGACATTAAAATAAGAAATTAATGTCGATATTTGCTTAAAAGCTTATTTTTGTTCCGTAGGAACGCTAAAATTCCAAATTGTTGCATCAACAATAGCGCTGCGATTAACGATAACAGAATTCACGAACGGCTCGATTTCATTTAATGTTCCTGTTTTTAAAGCATCATAAAATCTACCAGAATCCGCAACCCAAGCAGCTTTTTCTAGCACTAACTCTTTATCATTTACAATACTCACACGACCAATTAAGTGCATTGTGACTGTACGGATAAAATAGATATTTCCAATTTGCCAGACTTTAAATTCATCTGATGATTCATTATGACTATTGCCTTGACGTACTGATAATGAATTAAGCAATTTAACAATATCATTTAAAGTAATATTTTCTAACATTTTTATACCTCTTTTAAGTTTAAGTTTTTAAGAAATTAATGCCAGATTTTTCATGCAAGGCTCTGGCAAACCTTTCGGAAGGGAATCACCCTAGCATGATTAAGTTAAAATGGTATTTTATCATCAATGAACTCATTAACAGGTGCATCATGAGATTTAGTAATATTATCTTCCTTATACTTCTCTGATACATCAACCATATAATCTTTTACAGCCGATTTATCGGAATAACCGTTATTGCTTTTTTGTGTATATATTTGGACTTGTCCACATTTATACATGCAATCTTCCGCTGATAAATTGCCAGCTTCATACTTTTCTAGTAATCCAGCTGTCTCAGCAAAGTGTTTAAGCTTGAATGGCATAGATTCTAGCAGATAGTCAAAAAGAAATTTTTCTATACCCAAATTATCATAGACTTTTAAATTTAACTCAATCATTTCATTTCCAGCCTTTGATGTTTTATTGACTGCGTTAACAATCTCAAATGCATAAACGCCTTCTTTAATTAAATTCATCTCTTGTAATTCTTCATTGCTTTTTGGGGTAAAGCGCATATTTACTCTCCTTTGATTTGCTTATTTAGATGATCAATACATTTTTGAATGATGTCGGTATTCATTTCAACAAATGAACTTGATTGGGATTTTTCGAGCCATTTTTGCCATACTTCGTCGGGGATTTTTAATAAATCTATCAAACGATTCAATTCGGTTATTTGCTCGACAGTTGCCAGAATCTCTGGCACACAATCCTTTTCCAAGATATCTTTGCCGTAACGTTTTGCTATTTCTTCATAGCTGAATGTAAAGGTATCACCATCGGGAAATGCCTCTATTCGTGATTTCCTAATTATTCCCGCTCTTGTTTTTCCTCGTTTTTGTATCTCAAAGACTAAATCAAACAAATAATCTAGTTTTTTCCAGCCATCGAATGTGTTACCCAACACCGATAAGTTTGCACCATATTCACGCTTGGCATGGCACGTGACGACAACATTCATTTCAAGGCGAAGAAGCAAATTAAATAATTGCTTAACCTTCTTTCCGCTATGCGCGTAATGTCTACCGAACTCGGAACCTACTTCTCTTTCTGACTTTTCCAACAAATCATTATAAAGAATGGTAAACGGGTCAATTATCAATGTTTTATATCCATGCTTCTCACTTAATAGCGAAACTACTTCTGTCATGACCTCATCAAAATCGGTCGTGCTAAAAACAGCGCCACCGTTGGCATTGATTAGATCAACATATTGATCATTACAACTGCCTTTTTCGGTATCAATTAAATAGACGGATGGAAAGTTAATCGCTGCCGTGGTCTTGCCAGCACCAGCTTCACCGTAAAACAAAGCCTTTAATCTCTTTTCCGTTTTCTCTGGTTTTTTAGCTCTTAATGTCATTTGATCGCCTCTTAAAAGTTATTTTCATATCAGCACTAAATATATCAGGTCGTAACTTGTATGGCTCAACACGATATACTTTACATATTTCCAAAACGTACCGTATCGGAACCTTGGCATACATTCGCTCCCAATGGCTGACACAGGTGTAATGACAGCCTATTGATTTTGCGAACGCAGCTCCCGTTCCGCAGCTATCAATTAAATCAGAGATAATGGCAGCTCCATTCGGATTCCCCACATTTCCCACTTTTCTTTTTCTCATCAATACACTCCAATTTCATCATTCTTAAGAATATATAGATTAATAAAACTAACAAGGATATTAAAATTAATATAAATCTAACCATTCACCCTCACCTTATCCATATCGCTTCACCGTTATCTTTCATCACATAGGCTTTAAAGTGATTCTCTTTCTTAATCTCAACATCTTTCTTGCTGACACATTCAGCAAATAATGGCTCTAATATTGATTCAGATTTTTGCATAGCGGCACGCTTCATGGTTTGCGCTAGCTCAATCGCGTTGTCAATATCGCTAGTTAATAAATAATATTGAACTTGCTGGCCAATCTTAGCGAGGAAGTCGTTGTCAATTAAATAACTTTCCATTTCATCACCTACGCATGACATACAAATCACGGTCAATGCTTCTTGATGAAAATCGGCTAAATCATAATAAGATTGAGCTCCTGTTTCGTTAATAATGTTGTTAATCGCTTTAATTAAATTCTTATCGTAATAACATTTTGGTATCATTTTATTATTCCATGTCTCAATTAGTTGTTAATCTGTCTACAGTGACAGAATACCACGCCTGGAATAAAATACAAGTACTTTCAATGAAAAAGGTAAAAATAAATGACCCCGCAAGAACGATTAGATAGATTAGAAAAACACGTTGCCTATCAGATTGACGAGAATAGAAAGGTATTTAAAAAAATGGATGAATTGCTGACTCGCATCGATGATCTTAGCATGCGGATGCAAAAACTAGATTCAGATAATCGTATATTTGAAAAAGTTGATTCGCTCAGGGATAAAGTAAATAAATTTATTCTAGAACATGACTTTGACCCTAGAAATTAAATAATCATCCTGGACTGAATAAATGCCATTACCTTTTTCTCTTGCCGCTTTTTAACAAGAGAAAGAGGTGACATGCCGCCTAAATTAGGATTGGCAGAGGTGAACCAAGACCACGCTTTCGCGTAGTCACCCTGGTAAAAGTCTACAACCATTTGAAAGTATTTATGAGGTAGCATTATGTCTCAATCATTGGTGAATAATTACTCTCTAGCCCGAATGTCCACCCGATTGCTTCTTTAGCATTAGTGAAAGACGGAGGAACTCGTAACCAATATATTTTTATAGACCCATCTGGCTCAGGTGTAGAATTATTAACTTTAACCATCACCATTGGTTCATCGTTTTTTATTTCTTTCTTGTAAAGCTCGCCATATTCATCTTTGTGAATTAATTTAGCGCCAGAATCAATTAGGTATTTTCCTGCTTCATCTCGATCATACTGATCCAGCATGACGCGTCTTATTTCAGAATTATCTTCATCTTCTATCATCTTCACGGTAATTAATTCTGGATGTTTAACCACTAACTCTGGAACGCGAACCCCATGCACAGCATAAATAGCCCAACCATCTGGATACATGACTGCTGCATCGGTTAATGAATGTAATCGGCCTCTATCATCTCGATTTAAAAGTGAATGACGCTCAGATACCCAGCATATATTTTCATGCGGCAAGAACCATCCACTATGACGTGCTAATTCGATTAGTCCTTTTAATTTTTCAGTTTGTTCTGTTAAATTTAATTCAGTTCTAAAAAAATCATAAAATCCTAACCACCCAGCATCATGCGCTCCATAGCCGGAATCCCACACGGAAGCCGCCACAGAATCCCCCACGGAAGCCCCCACGGAAGCCCTCACGGAAGCCCTCACGGAAGCCCTCACGGAAGCCCTCACGGAATCCCCCACGGAATCACTCACGGAATCCCCCACGGAATCCCTCACGGAATCCCTCACGGAAGCCCCCACGGAATCCCCCACGGAAGCCACCACGGAAGCCCTCACGGAAGCCCTCACGGAAGTCATCACGGAAGTCATCACGGAATCCACCACGGAATCCCACA
>Ga0307375_10001245_pt1 | contig 28261 bp, 31 predicted proteins | sample TR1MG_FD_202531 | JGI IMG/M metagenome (GOLD analysis project Ga0307375, IMG submission 202531) | Soil microbial communities from Risofladan, Vaasa, Finland - TR-1 | ecosystem: Environmental > Terrestrial > Soil > Coastal area > Acid sulfate soil | place: Finland: Risofladan, Vaasa | collected...
AGACAGCCAGCGCCCGCCGGACACGTAACCGCTTTGCCGAACATCTTGCCCCGTTCTACCATAAGCCGCTGTTCTGGCACCGGGCGTATTTCGTCGGTAGTGTCGGTGGTGCTACGCTTGAGACGGTACGGGCTTACGTGGATGCGCAGGGAACGGAAGAACATGCACGCAAGGCCAAAGCAAAGTCAAAAACCAAACCGTCCGCTTGATAGGCCATGCGGCCCACAATGCCCCCTCCTGGCGCAAGGCTGGCGTGGAACTCGCCAGGAAGGGGAATGCGCGGACAAGTGTTCATCTCTCCTAATCGAAACCCACAGCGATCCTCCCGCCCCAGGGCGGATCGCATAGACCGGATAACGCGGGGCTCTACGGCACATACGCCTACCGACCCCCTCCATTCCAAGCCGAGGAAACCACGAGTGGCATAACTGTCCTTTTACATATACCCTTACAAGAACGTCTTGAGGATGACGGCGTGACGATGGGAATTACATTTGCTGTTTTGGCCGCCGTAGCCATTGCCATAGAACTCCATACGCTCACTTTTTATCTCATGGCCGTAGCGGCGGCCTTTGCGATCGCAAGCGCCATCGCCTTAACCGGCGCACCCGCGATCGCGGCCCTGTGGGGTCTTGCCATAACGGCGATCCTAGGCCTCCCTATAGCCCATCTCCTGCGTCGGCACTTCTCCAAACCATCAACCGCGACGCGCGCGCTCGCCTCGGAGAATACCGGTCACATGGTGCGAGTCGACTCCGTATCGCCGGAAGGCCTCCGCGTCGACTACCGCGGCACGGTCTGGCAGGCACGCCTAGCGGATAAAGATTTCAACCCTCCGATTGGAGTAGGCGATATGCTGTGGATCGTAGGGCAAGAGGGAAACGTGCTCCTGGTAGCCCCCACTCGTGGATCTACTGCCAAAAAACAAACATAATCGAAAAAGAACAGGAGGTCTTCATGATTACTAGCGTCGCTTTATTATTTATCATCGCGATCACAGCGCTTCTCATCGCCATAAAAGGTATCCGAGTCGTCCCCCAACAGCACGCCTTCGTACTCGAGCGCCTCGGCCGCTTCCATGGCGTCCTCGAGCCGGGACTGAATATTATTATCCCCGTGATCGACAGAGTTGCCTATCAATTCGATCTGCGCGAAACCCCCGTAGACGTACAAAAACAAGTCTGTATAACGCAAGACAACACGCAAATCGCCATAGACGGTGTCCTCTACCTCCAAATCACCGACCCGCGAGCCGCGGCCTATGGAACCACAAACCCCATCATGTCTATGATTCAGTTAGCGCAAACCATACTAAGAGCCGACGTGGGAAAACGTGCGCTAGACGAGGTCCTCTCGCAGCGCGCCGAGCTCAATACGACAGTCGTCCAAGAACTCGATCGCGCGGCGGTCACTTGGGGTCTTAAGGTTCTACGCTACGAGATTCGAGACATTACGCCGCCCGCAGACGTCATACGCGCAATGGAGCTTCAAATTACCGCGGAACGAGAGAAGCGCGCCACGATCGCCACATCGGAAGGCGCCAAACAGCAGGCCATCAATATCTCCGAGGGCGAGCGGCAACAGGCGATCAACCGCGCGGACGGTAATCAACAAGCGCAGGTCCTACGCGCTCAAGGAGAGGCCCAAGCCATTCTCATGGTGGCGAAGGCCACTGCCGAATCTCTGAGAATGGTAGGCGAGAGCCTCAAGGACGCGGGCGCGCGCGACGCCATGGCCATGCGAGTAGCGGAGTCCTTTATCGATCAATGGGGCGCGATCGCCAAGGAAGCCAACGTCATGATCGTACCGGCCGATATGGGCGATCTTTCTAAGGTCGTCGGAACCGCCTTTCGGATAACGGAAGGGATTAAAGCCGCGACGGGAACCGGCAAAACGACATAAACACATAAACACAGAACCACACCCACCCCTCAATATAAGGTCCCGCCTTCCTTGAAGCGGTGGTTGTGGGCCGTTTCGTGGCTACGATGCGGCCCGTATAGAGCGAGAATGAATCATAGCGCTCGACCTTTGTGTCGTTACCGATCCCTGGGACGATAATCGCCCCGATCGCCCCGATCGCCCCGATCGCCCCGGTGACCCTCTGGATACCCGTAATAATAAGGCCGATAGCGCCGCTCATCCCGCGAACGATAGTGACGATTCTCCTCATAAGAACGATGTTCTTCCTCGTGATCATCCACATAGCGCGCGCCGATACGTTCCGGCAAGACGGCGCAACACGAAAGTGCGCGCCCATCGAATGGATCAACAACCGGCATAGGCGTGAAATCGAATGATGACGCGATCGTCGTCGCACGCAAGCCGGATGGCCCAAGCCTTGTCCTGTGCGCGGCCACAGGGCCCGGATACGCAACCCAGAAAACCGCTAACGCAAAAGCCCCATAAGTCGCCCACTCTTTCATATCCAATCCTCGCTATCATGCACCGTGGACGATCCGCACCTAATGTGCGACACAAATCGCCCCCATCCTTTAGGAATCAATACGCATCGACACCTGAAAAATCCGCGCACGAGCCGCTGCGTGATAAGTCCCCATTGCCTGCGCTTCTTAATCTCAAGCATAGCAGAATCGCATTCGCGAGACGGTAAGGCGCACGGGCGACTACGGTCCCCGGAGTACACACCCAGGATACCACCGGCCCCCGCGCAATCCCGACCTTCTCGCTCACACCGGGCCGTGGTATCTTTGCGCCACCCTAGGGTTGCGGTGTGTCATCGCGCCCCAAAGAATGGTTGGGGTAGCGGGCATCACAAACCCAGACCACCTGCGCCAGACACATGGCCGCCGACTATGTCGGGACCCCAAAAGCGGCACGACCTTCGTCTATCGCGAGGCCATCCTTAAGGCATGTCCATCTCAAAGCGCCCTAGAACCAAAAAAGCCGGTAAACCGCCCAAAGACGCGACCGCGAGCCAGAAAGAGGCGTTCACCGCCCTTCTCCCGTTCTGCACCGCACAAGATCACGGACCTCCCGTACGCATCCTTTCAGGGTACGCAGGGACCGGGAAGACCTGGCTTGCCGTGCATCTCATTCAAGCGGCCTGCAATAAGGGATTGCGCGTAGCGGTCTGTGCGCCCACGCATAAGGCCGTCTCGGTCATTACCAACAAGCTTCAGGGAGCAGGCCCCGTCAAACTGTGGACGGGAACGCTTCACGCCCTACTTGGCCTCAAACTCCGAGAGACCCACGAAGGCGATATGCGCATAGAGCTCGATCGCCATCCCAAGGCCTCGTACTTCGAATCCTACGACATCGTATTCATAGACGAGTCGAGCATGGTAGGACCGGCGTTGCTCGCCTATATCGAACGATTCGTGCGCGGATCCCACACAAAAGTCCTCTATATCGGCGACCCTGGGCAATTACTCCCCATAGAGCCGCAAAAGACGACTGAAGCCTCCGCGCAACAGGACTGGATAGAGGAAACCACACCGACAAAATCGACGCCTCCCATCTTTGCGCTTGTCCCCACCCACCACAGGCTTACCGAAATCGTGCGCCAGCAGTCCACCGGAAAGCCACATCCCATCGTGGAATTCGCGCAGGAGATACGCCGCTATATCGAGGGGGAAGCCACGGGCATCTTTCATCCCGAGGCGGTATGCGACTACCTCGCGAAACATGCCGCGGATATGGGCGCGGTGCGCCTCGCGCGGGCCGACGACATCGCCGAAGGCGCGATCTCCCTACGACGCAAACGCCCCCAGAAGGATATCCGCGTCATGGCTTGGCGCAATCGCGTGGTCGACGAACGCAATCTCCTCATCCATCGCGGACTAGCCTCGATCTATGGGGCCGAAGAAGATCAAGGCAAGCAGGCGCCATTCTGGCCGGGAGAGACCCTTATCGCACGCGAGGCGCTCTATGGGTTTCGGCTTGCCGCACGCATGCACGAACGGGGCGCCAAGGCTTGGGAAGAGGCGCTCGCACCCTACGAGGAGTCCTCTGCATCAAACGGGGGGAATAACGCCCGGGAAGATTCCGCGTCAGAGCTCATTCCGAACAATACGGAAATGAAGGTCATACGATGCGAGGCCGTTCCTCACCCTTACATTCCCATCGCGAGCTGGCGCATCGAGGCCAAAATGACGGGGCAGGAAAATCTCGAGTTTTATGTCGCAGACCATCCTCGCGACTACCAACAGCTCGTGCGTAAGACCTGGGATGAATATCGAGGCTCTCAGGCCCGCAACCCAGACAGCTTTCGCAAGGCCTGGGCAATCACGCGCGCCTGCGCGCCCGTTATGCACAACTACGCCATGACCGCGCACAAGGCGCAGGGGAGCACCTTTCATTATGCGCTCGTAGACCTAGCCGACCTGTATCGCATGGTGGCCACGTCAGGAGCGGAGGAATATCATAGGGCCTTATATGTCGCCGTCACTCGCGCCACCGAACGCGTCTGGCTATGCCTTTAGCGCAACATACCCCACTCAAAGGCCACCAAAAGCGCAAGCGCAGAACCGTTCCCGCACCCGCATTCCTCTGCGCATACCGCTCGCAGGCGCTCCCTACCAGCCGAAATCGCCTTGAAACACCCCACCGCGATAATCAAGCTTCAGCCAACGAGGAGAAAAAGCCTCTCGGCGCACCAATGGAAAATCCATAAGCGGTAAACTCTCCAGGTCGCCTTCGGCCGGAAGGGCGCAATGTTGCGACACAACCGGATGAAACCACGTCTGGAGGCGCTCATGGGCTTCGCAGGGAAGGACGCTTGCCCCGGTAGGCGCGCGTGGCAGAAAACGGAGGCGCTTACGCACGAGACAGCTAAAGAAGAGCTCCATCTCCACGACCAAAGACCCCCCTCTTGCATCGAGCGCGCGCCTGGCCGCACCCGTCAATTCGACGGCTAGCACCCGCGGCCTCTGAACCTTTTTTTCCTTTGTTTCTTGACGTATGACAGATGACATTATGGTGGCCCTCCAGGGCCCCTGGATGGCAAGACACGCAACCACCCGCTCGGGCAATTTGGAACACGAGGATAATAACCTTCGGGATGTCGACAGTAGTAATAATAGGCAGGCCTACGTCGTGGTGGTGGCGGCGGCGGCGGGTAATAATCTCGTTCGATGATGACGCGGCGGCGCGGCGCAAAGGCGCGAAACCCAAACCACAAGGGCAGCCAAGCATCCCCGCCGTCCCCTTCATCGTCATCGACGAAAACGGCGTGCGCATGCGTGATTACCGGCCCCTGCGCGACTGCGACCGTTCGCGCCGCCACCACAAAGAGACTACCGACCAAGGCCACCGCGATTATCAAGGGACCCTTCCACATAGAGCTTTGCCATCCTCTTTTGACACCCAATGACTTTTAAGAATAGCGCACCGAGACCGGAAGTGGATCGCCTCTTTACGCCTTTTCGTGGCGAGGAAGCGACCAGCGCACCTCATAAACCGACGAACGCGCAACACATCCACCGGCCACCTTCCAGGGCTTTCTTACCGCCCCAAACGCCATCGCCCGGCCACGGCCGCTCTCGATAGGACGTTTCCTCTAAAAATGCGCATACGTCCCCTTAAACGATAGGCTAACGCAGAGCTAGGCCGAAATCCACAGCAAACCATCGCCCGTATGATTGACTTCATGGGGAGAGTCCCTATGATGGCCTCATGTTAGACTACTGCGTGTCGCCCGCCTTGATCTCATCCCACCCTTTACAAACAAGCAGCTACCCAAGGGGGCGCATCCATCCACCCGAATCGATAGGCCAACGGCCAGGAGCACGACCATGACGCGCGGCGAACGCTATGGACGAGTGGCGCTGGCGCTCTTATTTGCAGTCGCGCTCTACCCTTTAAGCCCGTACTTCGTTCCCATCTTTATGGGGGCGGTCTTGTGCACGGTAGGCTGGCGCCTACAACTGAAGGCCGAGACCGCATTTAGTCTTCCACGCTGGGCGGGCGCGCTTCTTCATGCCTTAAGTTGGCTTGCCATCATCGTGCTCCCGACATGGCTTATTCTAGACACCCTGGCCAATACCCTAGGCCCGATCTTTGCGAGATGGCGCAGCGGCGGCTCGCTCATAATCGTTCCGCCGGAACTCGCGCATACGCGCTTTATTGGGCCATGGCTTGCAAGCCATCTTCGCGAATTAAATGCCAAAGTCCTCCTCCACTATCTCGGGCATCACTCGGACCTCGTCAAGGCGAGCCTTGGCCATATATGGATCTTCATTCTCCATACCTTGATGGCGGCGGCCGTAGTGTTTTCTTTGGCGTTCCAGGGAGAGAAGGTGGCTGCGGAAATGAGATGGATCGCCAAGGCCCTATGGGGAGCCGGCGGCGATCAGGTTCTCACCGCAGCCGGGGAATCCGCGCGAGCGGTCATGTTCGGTATCATAGGTGTGGGGCTCGTAGAAGGGGTCCTGATCGGCATAAGCTACAAGATCGCGGGCATGCCTATGTGGTCTATGTGGTTGATCGCCACGGCCCTGTTATCGGCCATTCCGTTTGGCGCGGGCGCCGTGCTGGCGATCGTCTCTAGTTGGCTCATGCTCACGGGGCATTTCTTCCCCGGTCTCCTCACGGCGATTTGGGGTGCGGCCGTCATCACGGGGGCCGACCTCGTGTTGCGCCCCTGGGTGACCGGCAAAAAAAGCTCAGTCCCCTTTATGGCCCTGCTTTTAAGCATCCTGGGCGGCGCCAAGGTATTCGGGTTGGTGGGCGTTATCGCAGGGCCGCTCCTGATCATGCTGGCCGCATCCCTTTGGCAATCCTGGTTCCGCGAACCTCCCCTATCCCCTACAAAGTAATATGAGGGCGCCATACGGGTGCCAGGACGAATCGAAGATGGCTATGCGCGACCTTCAGTGCGTTATACACCTCGTCTGCGCTCTCGCCCTCGGCGAAAATGAAACCCAAATAACTCGCACCTTCCGGTAAAGGAACAAGTTCCTGGCCTTCGCGTACGTCAATCACCACCTCAACGATACCGGGCACCTTATCCGCCGCCAAGAGCCCCTCGACCCGCTTCAAAAGCCCAAGACCTGGAATCGGTATCATCAAAACGCCGGCCGCACCGCCAAGAGCGGCCGGCGCCAGGTCTTCCCCTAAGGCATGACGCACGACGACCTCTTCAAGCGAATAGCCCGTCCCGAATCGAAACAAACGGCCACACAAACCTCCAATGGTCCGCGCCGCGATCTCGATTATCCACACCCCTTCGGGATTTAAGCGACACTCCGCATGGATAGGCCCTTCGTTCAGCCCATAGGCCCGTGCGCCGTGCTCCACCTCACATCGCACAGCCTCCATGGTGACCGCATCCAGCCGCGACGGTGTGATGTAAAACGTCTCCTCGAAAAAAGGGCCGTTGAGCGGTTCGGGCTTGTCAAAGAGGGTTAACACCATTAAGACCCCGCCAACCATAAGCCCTTCTAGGGCCACCTCAAAGCCTGGCACAAAGGCCTCAAGCAAGGCGAGCTGAGCGGTCGGCGTATCATGATTCCCGAGAATGCCGCGTAACCGTCCCAGGTCGCGACGCAATTGCGCCTCGTCATCGACGCGCATAACACCGCGGCTTCCCGCTAGGGCGACCGGCTTGAGAACCAAGGGGTAAGGAAGGTGATCTAATGGCGGAAGCGGGGCATTCAAGGCAAGCACCTGATGCCAAGGGACTCGCACCCCGGCCTGCGCCAAGGCGGCGCGCGCCCAATCCTTGCGCCGCGCCGTCTCGAGCGCGCGCGGCGGATTACCGGGAAGACCCAGAAGGGCCGCCAGGGCGCCTGCCACCTGCGCGCCCTCGTCATCCAGGCCAAGAACGGCCTGAAAAGGACCGCCTCTCTCTATCTCTTCGCCAAGCTTCGCCCGACACGCCTCCAAATCCTGAAAAGGTATGCGCAAGCCGGGCAGACCAGAACTCACGAGGTTCGCGGTCCCATCGCTTAACAACACTACTTCAGCGCGCTGCAGCGCCGCTTCCAGAAAGGGCACCGTCCGGTAACTCCCGAACGGCGCCACGAGCAGAAGACGCGGCCTTTTTAGTGGCTGCCGCACCCACCACCGCCACCGCCGCCCCCGCCACAACCCCCGCAAGCCCCACCGCCACCGGAGCGCGCAAAGACATTGCGAAACAGGAACCGAGGCTCACCGTCTTCCGTATAATCGATTTCGGCGCCCTCGAGGTAACTTAAAGCCACGGCATCTACAAAAATCTGGAGACCATCCTTCTGCCAAACGGCATCCCGCTCGCCCTGGCCTTCGGCCATCACCATCCCGTAGGTCATGCCGCTACAACCGCCACCCGAGACATAAACTCGAACGCCGACCACACCATCCGCCGAGGCCTGCGACACAATCTCGCTCAGCTTCTGATGGGCAGGGGCCGAGACGTGGATCTCATCCGATAGCATGGCCGGAAACATCGCCGAAACGCTCTCTACTCTCTGTTCTTGGGGCATGAAGGACCTCCACACGAAAGTCTCATTATATCCCCTTCCCTTGACCAACGTAAGGCACCTTCCTAGTCCCACGCAGGTCCGCTATACTAACCGCCACTTTTAAAGAGGAGTACCCCTCGTGCGCATGGTTCAGTGTCGGGTTTTAAAGCGCAGCGCCCCCGGTCTTGACCGCCCGCCCTATCCAGGCGAGCTTGGGCTTCGGATCTACGAAGAAGTGTCTCAAGACGCGTGGCGGCAATGGCTAGAGCAGCTTTCAGTCCTTCTAAACGACCACCATCTCAATACCGCAGACCCAGAGGCGCAAAGAGATATCGAGGCCATGATGCGGGCTTTCCTCTTCGAAGACCGTCCGCCCCAACTCAAAGCCGCCGCCAGTAAGAAATAAACCGGCCGCCGACACCCGGAATGCGACGGGATCCACCGGGGCGCGGTCAGGTCTGCAAAGGCGGCCCACCCGATAGAGGGTACGCAGGGGAGTACGCCGCTCTTAAAGGCGACTTAAGCCTTATTTTCCAGCACGACAAAGGCAAGCGCATACTCCTCTTCATCGCTGAGCGTCACATGCATGGCGCATACGCCGCGCAAGGCGGCCAGGGCTTGCGCGCCGCCCGAAAGCACCAACTGCGGACAACCGAAGTCGTCGTGCCTTACGACAATATCGTGCAATCCAAACGCCCCCCGAAACCCCGTCCCGAGCGCCTTCGCCGTGGCTTCCTTAGCCGCGAACCGCTTCGCCAAGAAATGAAACGGACGCGCGGTACGCTCAAACTCCCGACATTCTTCCGCGCTCAAAATCCGCTCGGCGTATCGGGCACCAAATCGATTCCATCCACTCTCAAGACGGGCCACCCGGACAATGTCGGTTCCGATCCCGACGATCATGATCGATGCGCCGCCGCCACCATCAGCCGCTTCATCTCGGCGACCGCCGCTGCAAGACCCGTGAAGACCGCGCGAGCGACGATCGCATGGCCGATATTCAATTCGCTCACGCCGGGGATCGCCGCCACCGCCTCGACATTGTGATAGTGCAGCCCATGACCGGCATGTACGACAAGACCGAGCTTGCGCGCACGCTCCACGCCTTCCCGGAGTCGTTCATGCTCACGTTTCTGCGCGACACCGCGGGCATTGGCAAAGGTGCCGGTATGAAACTCGACGACCGGGGCGCCGGCGCGCGCGGCGGCCTCGATCTGGTGGGCATCCGGGTCTATGAAAAGCGAGACTTGAATCTGACATTGGGCGAGCGCGGCACATACCTCCGCTACGCGCGCCTGGCTCCCCGCCACATCAAGGCCACCTTCCGTGGTCAGCTCCTGGCGGCGCTCCGGCACGAGACAGACCCCCTCGGGTTTATAGCGCGAGGCAATCTCCACCATCTCATCTGTGACCGCCATCTCCAGGTTCATGCGCGCCGTCAGCATATCCGCGAGCAGCGCCACATCCCGCTCCTGAATATGGCGCCTATCCTCGCGAAGATGCAGCGTAATGGCATCCGCCCCCGCCTGTTCCGCGACGAGCGCCGCTTGAATCGGATCGGGATAGCACGTGCCACGCGCCGCCCTTAAGGTTGCGACATGATCGATATTGACACCGAGCTTCATGACGGATGCTGCATGCTGCGAAAGAGACTCCGTGTGTATAAAGGCTTATTTCCGAGCAGGGAATTGAGTGCCCCGCGCAACAAGACCTTCGCCTCGCGCAACTGATCGGGATGCGTAAAACATTCATCGTAAAGCGCCTTGAGCGTGCTTCCCATCACCTGCACACCCTCCCCCTCGCGCGTATCCGCAACAAACCCTTCATCGGCGATATAACCATAGGAGCGCGTCCCCTGTATGGCGCTCCCCGTACGCGCATCGTGGGTCAGTCCAAGGCCATAGCCTAAGCTCGCCAAAAGGCGTTTCTCGAAAATACGCAAAACGCCTTCTTGGCACGTTGTATCGACAAGCTCCCGCAAGACCCGATCATACGCCGCATACAGATCGGCGTGCGCCTCATGGCGATGCAATAAGCGTAAGACAAGTTCGTTGACGTAAAACCCGCACCACAAGGCATTCCCGCGCAGTCCGATGGCAGCCTCTGGTGCCTCGGCGTGCGCCAAGGTACCGAGCTCTCCGCGCGCGCTCCAATTTAAGAGTAGGGGCTGAAATGGCCGCAAATGGGCGCCTGCAAAGGCGCGACCGGGCTTTCGGACACCGCGTGCCACGAGACCTACTCGACCAAAATCGCAGGTGAAGGCCTCCAGCAAAACGCTGGTTTCCCCGTAAGGATAACGATGCAAGACAAAGGCCTGTTCGCCCTGAATACGCATGGATTAATTGTCGCCCGCATACCCCAAACTCTGCAAGGCCTTCACATCATCCGACCAACCGCTACGTACCTTGACCCACAGGCCCAAAAAGACCTTATGCCCTAGGTGGCGCTCGATCTCCCGCCGCGCCGCCATCCCGACCGCCTTGAGCCCTGCCCCGCCTTGGCCTACCAAAATCGCCTTTTGCCCATCTTTTTCTACATAAATCACGGCCTCGATGCGGATCACCCGGCCATCCTGACGGAAGGTCTCCACATCCACGGTCGTGACATAAGGTATTTCCTTTGAAAAACGCCGAAAGACCTGCTCGCGAATGAACTCAGCGGCAATGAATCGATCTCCGCGGTCGCTTAACTGATCCTCCGGATAAAGCGCCTCGCGCTCGGGAAGCCGTTGCGCAATGACGCCCTCTAACGCCTCGATATTACTACCATCGCGAGCCGAGAGCGGCACGATGTCTGCAAAAACCCCGCGCGCCGCCAACGTCGCGATCAGGGGAAGCAAGGCCTCCTTTTGCGCGAGGCGATCGACCTTGTTAAGCGCCAAAATCAAGGGGCGCCCCCGGAGATGATCGGCCACAAAGGTAAGAACCCGCTCATCATCCTCCTGAAACCTTGGACAAGCGGCCACCAGTACCAAGGCATCAGCCTCCTGAACGGCCGAGGCGACCGCGCCGTCCATGTGCTGGGCAAGACCCCCTTTGCCGCCCCACACCAATCCCGGCGTATCCAGATACAAAAATTGCGCCTCCGGAGTGGTTTTGATGCCCAGGATCCGATGGCGCGTCGTCTGGGGCTTAGCCGAGGTAATGAGAAGCTTATGGCCTAACAAGCGATTGATAAGCGTCGACTTGCCCACATTGGGCCGCCCGAAAATGGCGATATAACCGCTTCTAAAGGCGCTCATAAGGCCAGTAGCCGCTTCAAGGCCAAACGAGCGGCCTCTTGCTCGGCATAGCGACGCGTGGATCCCCGACCCTCGGTAGGCCGGCTCAAACCCGCCACCCGACAGACGACCTGAAAATGCTGCTCATGATCTTGTCCTGTAATACTCACTAATTCATATTGTGGCAAATCGAGACCTTGCGCTTGGAGAAACTCTTGCAACTCCGTCTTCGGGTCCTTCGCCTGCGCGTGACTATCGATACCGGAAAGCCGCTCCGAAAAGAGCTCCCAGAGCATCACCCGCGCCTTCTCATAACCGCCGTCTTCGTAGACCGCGCCTACCACCGCCTCGAAGGCATCCGCGAGTATCGAATCTCGGTCAAACCCGCCGCTTTTGAGTTCGCCTCCGCCCAACCGTAAAAGATCCCCTAGCTCGATCTCACGCGCAACCTGCGCCAAGGTCTCGGTGCGCACAAGTCGCGCCCGCAACCGCGTCAATTCGCCCTCCGATAGCCCGGGGAACCGCGCGTAGAGCGCATCGGCCACAGCCAAGTTGACGACCGCATCCCCCAGAAACTCCAAACGCTCGTTATTCACGAGTCCGCAGCTCCTATGCGTCAGCGCCTGCGCAAGAAGACGGGGCTCGCTAAAAACGTAACCGCAACGTTTCTGGAAAAAAAAGAGCGGGTCCCTCAAGGAGCCGCCACCACGTCGCGATCCACGAAGCTTATAAGCGCGACAATGTTGTAGGCGATCGGAACGCGCACCTGATAGCGGAAGACGAGCAGCCGCATACCGTGCCGCAAGTCATGGACGCGCAGATCCTTGGAGACCGACATCTGATGCACATATCCTACGGAAAACTGGCGACGCAGCGCCGCGCGCAGCTCGCTCGCGCTCATAGCACCCGCCTCTGGGCGTTTGGCAACGCTCGCCAAGGCATGCTTGACCTCCCAGTTGTTTATGTAAGACGGGGCGATCTCAAATACCAGATACACGATAAAGCCCGCCATCAAAGCGCAAAACAAGAAGCCCCAGATGGTCGAGCCACGTTCCCTACTCCTTGCCATACGCCCTCCCATAAACGCAGCGATTTAAGGAATACTGTGTCCTATACGCTTAAAGTCCACGCCGCCACCGCGCGCGGTATCCCAACTGAACCAAATGAAAAACGCGCGGCCAACCAAGTTACGTGCCGGGACATAACCCCAATAACGGCTATCGTCACTCAAGTCACGGTTGTCGCCTAACACGAAATACTCATGCGCCGGCACCACAAACTGCATGGGCCTCTGGGTAATACCCGGTATCAAGATGATGTGATGGGTAATCTTCCCCAACTTCTCGGTATACCGATAAGCCTCCAGGAACTGGCCGCTCTGTTCGGCGTACAAGTAAGGGCGCTTATGGTAATGGGGTATCAGCTTACCATTGATGTAGAGCTTCTTGTCGATGTATGCGATATGGTCCCCAGGTAGGCCGACGATGCGCTTAATATAATCCACGGCCGGATTCTTCGGGTAGCGAAACACGACGACCTGACCCCTCTTGGGTTCTCCGATCGAGAGGAGCTTGGTATGGAGCACCGGTAACCGCAAGCCATATCCAAACTTATTGACGAGAATGAAGTCGCCGACATGGAGTGTGGGAATCATAGATCCCGACGGGATCCGAAAAGGCTCGACGACAAATGAACGAATCACGAGTACGACAAGAATGACCGGAAAGAACGACCGCGCGTATTCCGCGTACAGCGGCGGTTTGCCGGTCTTGTCCTTGCGGATACTGGCATCCACGAGCCACGCGATCCCGGTTAAGAAGAGCAAAGCCACAAGCCACGCCGAGAAGTTGTTCAAGGACATCGCTTACTTCTCGACCCGCAGGACCGCCAGAAAGGCTTCCTGGGGAATTTCGACAGACCCTAACTGTTTCATGCGCTTCTTTCCTTCCTTTTGCCGTTCGAGAAGCTTGCGTTTGCGACTGACGTCGCCCCCATAACATTTGGCGGTCACGTTCTTACGTAAGGCCTTTACGGTCTCGCGCGAAATGACATGCACGCCAATCGCGGCCTGGATCGCGACATCAAACATTTGGCGCGGAATGAGCTCCCGGAGCCGCCGGATGAGCTCCCGCCCACGATACTGGCTCTGGGCCCTATGTACAATAATGGAGAGCGCATCGACCCGGTCGCCATTGATAAGGATATCCACGCGAACGAGATCGGCTACCCGGAACTCGTGAAACTCATAATCAAAAGAGGCGTAGCCACGACTCAAGGACTTGAGCCTGTCAAAAAAGTCGATGACCACCTCGTTTAAGGGCAGTTCGTAAGACGCCATGGCTTGGCGCCCCATGAACCGTAAATCGGTCTGCGTCCCGCGCTTTTCCACGCACAGCTGAATCACCGGACCCAGATACTCCTGGGGCACCAGAATATGACAGGAAATGATAGGCTCGCGGATCTCGGCAATCAGCCCCACATCCGGCAATCGGGCCGGGTTATCCACCCGTAGCCGCTCGCCTTTCGTCGTTTCTACCTCATACACAACGGTAGGCGCGGTGGTAATGAGATCCAGACCATATTCGCGCTCAAGACGCTCCTGGATGATCTCCATGTGCAACATGCCCAGAAAGCCGCAACGGAAACCAAAACCCAAGGCCTCCGACGTCTCGGGCTCGAAATGGAGAGATGCATCATTGAGCTTTAGCTTATCTAGGGCCTCACGAAAGCCATCGTAGTCGCCGGCCTCGATGGGGTAAAGACCGGCAAACACCCGGGGCTTGATCTCTTTGAAGCCTGGCAGCGGCTCCGAAGCGGGGCGTTTGGCCTCGGTGATCGTATCGCCTACCCGTGCCCCCTTGACGTCCTTTACGCCCGCTATGACATAGCCGACATCCCCCACGTCAAGCTGTTCTACCATATGACGTTTCGGGGTAAAGATTCCGACCTGCTCGACGTCATAATCCCGACCGGTGGCCATCATGCGCACCCGCGCGCCCCGCTTCAACGCTCCGTCTACGACGCGGACAAGCGCGATGGTGCCGAGGTAGGTATCGAACCAGGAATCGATAATCAAAGCCTTGAGCGGGGCGTCTTGATGCCCCTGCGGAGGCGGAACCAGCGCCACCAACGCCTCCAATATCTCGCGTATACCTTCGCCGGTCTTGGCGCTCACCCGAATGGCGCCCGCGGCCGGCACGCCGATAATATCTTCGATTTCCCGCGCTACGCGCTCGGGATCGGCCGCCGGTAGATCGATTTTGTTGAGTACCGGCACGATTTCGAGATTAAGCTCGGCTGCTGTGTAACAAGTCGCGACGCTTTGCGCTTGAACCCCTTGCGCGGCATCGACCACCAAAAGGGCTCCCTCGCAGGCGGTTAAGGAGCGTGAAACCTCATAAGAGAAATCCACGTGGCCCGGGGTATCAATGAGATTGAGCCTGTAGGTCAGACCATCTAAGGCGAGATACTCGAGCGCTACGCTCTGGGCCTTGATCGTGATCCCGCGCTCCCGCTCAAGATCCATGGAATCAAGCACTTGGCTTTCCATCTCGCGCGCGGAAAGACCCCCGCAGAACTCGATAAAACGGTCCGCAAGTGTCGACTTGCCGTGGTCGATGTGCGCAATAATCGAGAAATTCCGAATACGATCTTGCAAGCTAGGCCTTGGAGCGCTGACGCTTCCCGCGGAAATCCGTCACGGATGTGACGGGCGCATCATACCGGTTTTCCCGAAATCGACCAACTACCCGCTTAAGGCCAGAAACACCGCCCCGCCATTTCTGTAAATCAAGAGCGGAACAGGGCGGTGCGGCGGCAACCGCGCCACAAGCGCCTTAAAGGCGCGCACGCTGTCTACGCGCCGCCCGGCCAACCTTAAGATGACATCGCCCACCCTGATCCCGGCCTTCTCCCCGGGGCCCCGACCTACACCTTGCACCAAAATACCCTTACTCACGCCCCGCTCCTCTTTTTCATGACTATTAAGATCATGCAGGGCGAGGCCGAGCGAGGCCTGGTTGCGCGGGTGCGCCTTGGGCTTCACATAAGCCGTCGGCAGGGCCTGGGGCAAGGCACCTATCGTGACGGCCACGCTTTCCGGACGCCCATTCCGTATCACCTTGAGATGCGCAACACTCCCAATGGGAGTCAAGCCCACGAGCGGCGGCAACTCGGAGGAACGTGCGATCGCGTGGCCGTCATAACGCACAATGACATCACCCGCCAAAAGCGCGGCATGGGCGGCCGGACCATGGGGGAGGACCTCGGACACCAACGCCCCATAGGGCTTACGCAAACCAAAGGATAAGGCCAACTTGCGCGTCACATTTTGAATGGTCACCCCAAGCCAAGCCCACCGGACACGGCCCGCAGTCTTAAGGTCGCCGCCGACTTGCATGGCCAGATTGATGGGAATCGCAAACGACAAGCCCATAAAACCGCCGGTACGGCTGTAAATCTGGGAATTGATACCCACCACCTTGCCCCGCACATTAAAGAGAGGCCCCCCGGAGTTCCCCGGATTAATCGGCACGTCGGTCTGAATAAACGGAACATAATCGGAGCCCGGAAGGTTGCGACCCATCGCGGAAACAATCCCGGCCGTCGCCGAATTATCGAACCCAAAAGGGGCCCCTATCGCCAATACCCAATCCCCCACCCTGAGATGGGACGGCTGCCCGATCGTCACAACGGGAAGGCCCACAGCGTGGATCTTTAACAATGCCACGTCACTTTTCGTATCAAGCCCCACAACGCGCGCGATATAATCGCGGCCATTGGTCGTCTTGACGATCACTTGCTTTGCGTGATTGATGACGTGGGCGCATGTCAAAATATAACCATCGGGCGCGATGATAAAGCCAGACCCCAAAGACTTCGTAACAAATGCCCGTGGGAGCGCCCGGTTTGGGTGGGGTAGGCTGTGAAAGAATTTATTAAGGGGGTTACCTGGCCCCGGAGGGGCATCCAAGCCCAGCGCCGCGCGCCTGACGATTTCGGTACTACTGATATTGACCACCGCCCGCTGATTGACGCTCACGATATGGGCAAAATCCGGGACATTCGCGGTGTTAGCCCACGCCACCGCGGACGCCATGACACACCACACCGACAGCAGCATCCTGCATGCTCTCATAGCCTTCCTTTGGAAAACCGATCCGTTTAGGGCAGCGGATGACCCTTATGCTGTCTGAGCGCGCGAACCGAAAGCCCCATGGTCTCTACCGTCAGTGCGGGCACATCACCCAGCACCGTCACCATTCTGTGGTCCACGACCGACCGAAAAACATGTAAAGCCCCCAAACGAAACAGTTGGTCATGGGCCACCTTTTTATGCGGGCGCCTCCCGATAAAGACCGATACGCCCGCCAAACCATCCGAATACACGAGGTGTTGAACGATCTCCTTATGCCCCGCGATGCGCCGCATGAGATGCATGGCCAAATGAAAACCCGGCGGCACCTTCCCCACGGTCCAACTAGGCCGCGGATCGGGAAACAATTCGCCTCGTTCTTCTTTATAAGTGCTTATGTGGTTCACGCCAATAGGTCCAACGGCCGAGGCTGGGATCTTACGTCGGACACGAATGTGTGTGAACAGGAATTGTTCGACCCTCTTATCGTGATCGTTGACGACCGAGGCCTTCAGCAACAAGCCCGTCTGACGATCCGCCCACAGGCGATAACCGTAACGATAGGCGTCACGAGGCGCGATGATGACAAGTCGCGCAACCTTCCCGGCCACCCGGGAAAAGCCCCCTAAGTGCATCGTATACAGTTGGCGCAAAGGCTTTAGGTGGGCTGGGACAAACGCGGGGAAGGCCTTTAAGGCCATGACGCGGCGCTCAACGAGCAAGACGCGCTCATGGGGTAAATAACAAGCGATCTGCCCGCGCCGACGAATGATCACCTGCCGGTGCCCATCCAAAGCGGTAAGCCGCTCCGTCACCTGTCCACCCGAGACCCGATGGACAATATGCATAGCGGACAGAACACTATTGTGCCGATAAACGAAGGTGCCGGTAAAACTGAGGGTACGAGCGGCGTGCTGCATCCGCTCAAGCCAACTACGGGCGTCCGCTCTCGATACCGATGCCGATGCCGCCCCACTTACCAAGAAAAGGGTCGCCGTAAAAAGCGGCCACCGCCCCCTCATGGTTTATTCCGCGCCCCTCGTGCAGTCCCGTTATAGGCGGCGAGACGCACATAAGAAAGCCCATTCATACCCGCAAGCGGCGCCACGGCCGAATGCTCCAAAAGAAAGGCGTTTAGGCGGTCACGCCAACGCGGGCCTTGCCAATGCGCCCGCTCGATGTAACGCTGCGGCACCGACAGAGGGGCTACCATGGCCGTTTTGAGGGAGGGGACCGGCATTATCGACGCCGGTTCGCCGACCGCGGTCATACGCAAACCAAAAAGCGCGGCCACGGCCGTCAAGGATGCGGCAAGCGCAAACTGCGCCACTTGGCGTCCCTTAAAGGCGCCCCACCAAAGTCGCTCACCCCGAATCACGCGCGCTTCCGGAGAAGATGCAAGCGCGGCCAACACATGCGTACTAAAGTCAGCGCTCAGATCCCCGCTCCACTCTTTCCGTAAGATCGCGCGCGCCACATGATATCGCCCCCACGTGGATTGTAAGTCCACATCCTCCATCACCACGTCGAGCATGCGCTCGCGCTCCTTGGCCTTTAGCTCCGCATCCATTAACGCCGACAGCGTCTCATTCATACACTCTCTCCGCCAACAAAGACCCTAGTGCTCCAGCAACGGCTTCAACTCTTTATCTATCGCCTCCCGTGCTCGAAAAATCCGGGAACGAACGGTCCCTATCGGACACTCCATGATGCCGGCGATCTCCTCATAGCTTAACCCTTCAATCTCGCGAAGAGTAATAGCGACTCGCAAATCTTCCGGCAAAGCCTCCAAGGCCCGCGTTACGGTGCGCGCAATCTCATCCGTTAAAACACTATGCTCTGGGGTCGAGATTTCCCGCAAACTCGATCCTTCGTCCGTAAGCTCGACATCCTCGACCTCCATGTCGGTAGAGGGCGGACGACGCCCCTGAAAGACAAGATAATTCTTCGCAGTATTGATCGCTATACGATAAAGCCACGTATAGAAAGCGCTCTCACCCCGAAACCCACCGAGTGCGCGATACGCCTTGATAAAGACCTCTTGCGTGACATCCTCGACCTCGGTCCGATCATACACATAGCGGGCCACAAGCTTGGCGATCTTGTGCTGATACTTCTTTACAAGCAAATCGAATGCAGCCTTCTCGCCCCGTTGGACGCGCGCCACGAGATCCTGATCGATGCCCTGATCTTGACCACCATTCAAAGGATCTCCTACCACTTATAAGTGACCACGGCTATGAGAAAAGGTTCGCCCCAAGACAAAAATTTATGCAAGGTAAGAAGTGGCGACATGGATCATTTTAGGCATTCGTTTTGCATTCGGGAACAAAGTCTCTATCATAACCCAAATTTCGCAAGCATACCCCACACTATGACGAAGCCCCATAGCACCGAACCCCTCCGCCTGGATTTCGCCGTCATCGGCGCAGGGCTTGCGGGGCTCTCGCTTGCCTTACGGCTTGCCGAGCATGGACGTGTGGCGGTCTTCGCAAAAGCCGCCCTCACCCATGGCGCAAGCTTTTTTGCCCAAGGCGGCATTGCGGCCGTCTTGGACGACGAAGACTCCTTTGAATCGCATATTCAAGATACGCTCACGGCGGGGGCGGGCCTTTGCCGAGAAACAAGCGTCCGATTCGTAGTCGAGCGGGCCCCGGCGGCCATCCAATGGCTCATCGCGCAAGGCGTGCCTTTCACCACCGAGGACCACCACTACCATCTGACGCGTGAAGGCGGCCATAGCCATAGGCGCGTCATCCATGCGGCCGATGCCACCGGTCGGGCGGTAGAGACCACGTTAGCGGCCCGCGCCGCAGCCCACCCCAACATCCATATCCTAGAGCACCATATCGCCATTGATCTTGTGACAAGTCACAAGCTCGGTAAAACAGGCCCAAACCGCTGCTTAGGCCTCTACGCGCTCAACAAAGAGACAGGGATCGTGGACGCCTATCCGGCACGCCTTACCCTGCTCGCAAGCGGCGGGGCGTCGAAGGCTTACCTCTACAGCACTAACCCCGACACATCCACGGGCGACGGTATCGCCATGGCGTGGCGGGCCGGATGCCGAACCGCCAATCTCGAGTTCGTGCAGTTCCACCCCACCTGCCTTTATCACCCCCAAGCCAAGTCTTTCCTGATCTCCGAGGCGGTCCGTGGCGAAGGCGGTTATCTCATCTTGCCCGACGGGAGCCGCTTCATGCCGAACTATGATGCGCGCGCGGAACTCGCGCCTCGCGATATCGTAGCGCGCGCGATCGATAGTGAAATGAAACGCCTAGGTCTAGACGCCGTCGGCCTTGATATCAGCCACAAGGGCCGCGACTTTATCGTCAATCACTTCCCCAATATCTATGAGCGTTGCTTGGGTTTTGGCTACGACATGGCCAAAGGTCCCGTCCCGGTCGTGCCCGCCGCCCACTATACCTGCGGCGGCATCATGACAGACCTCCGCGGACGTACCGACCTTTCCTCACTGTACGCCGTTGGGGAATGCGCCTTTACCGGTCTTCACGGCGCTAACCGTCTGGCCAGCAACTCCCTGCTCGAATGTCTCGTATTCGGGCAAGCGGCGGCGGAAGACGCGATCGCGCACCTCCCTCGCACGCCCACTCCGGCAACACTCCCTCCTTGGGATGAAAGCCGGGTAACAGACGCAGACGAGGCCGTCGTCGTGTCGCATAACTGGGAGGAGCTACGACGCTTCATGTGGGACTACGTGGGAATTGTGCGCACGAACAAGCGCCTGGAACGAGCGCTGCATCGCGTCAATCTGCTAAACCAAGAGATCCTTGAGTACTATTCCCACTTTCGGGTCTCAAACGACCTCATCGAGTTACGCAATCTCGTCCAAGTCGCGGAGCTGATCATACGCTCGGCCCAACTCCGCATGGAAAGCCGCGGCCTTCATTACTCTCGCGATTATCCGGATCTCGACACCCAACACGCCGCGCAAGACACCATCCTCACGCCACTCCATTATGCCCAAGCCGCGGAAGACCCTGGCAACTCCTGGCCTTAATTAAGAGTTGTCCTCAAGGAGAAAACGGCATTGACGGACAAGGATGTAAGGCCTTACGACCAAGCCCTGACCGTACAAAAGGATTATGCGAAATGCCAAGCCAGCGCAAAGACGCCCGCCGCTAAGCAATAATATCCAAAAGGCTTAAGCGCCTCGACCTCTTGCTTGCGAAAATAACGCATCAAGATCCAGACGCTCAGATAGGCAAAGAGGCCCGCAAGCAGGCCCGACAGGAAAATGGCGCCGAGATGGATATGGCCTGTGATCCGAAACAGTTTAGGCACTTCGAGCACCGCCGCCGCCCCTATGATGGGGGTGGCCATCAAGAAAGAAAAACGCGCGGCGACCGCGTAATCGAAGCCCTTGCCCAAACCTGCGACCACGGTCACACCCGAACGAGACATCCCTGGAATCAGAGCCAGCGCCTGCGCAGCCCCTATGGTCAAGGCCTTGGCCCAGGTCATTTGCGCTAAGGTGTGGTCGGGGCGACGCTTCTTCAGCGCATCCCCCACCAATAAAACGATGCCGTTTACGATCAAGAAACTTGCGGCCACCACCAGATTTGCGAAAAGAAGCTTGATCTTCTTTTCAAAGAGCAGACCCATAAGACCAGCCGGTATGGAAGCCACCACGAGAAACCAGAATAAACGCGCCTGATCATTACTAGCACGACCACGCGCCTTCCAAAGACCCGCTAAAATATCCCTCCAGTCGCGCCAGAAATATAAAAGCAGGGCAGTTGCGGTCCCGACATGCAAGACCACGAGAAACGGCAAGAAATCCGGGCTATCCTTGGCGATATGCCAATGGAGAATCGTACGAATAAGAACGCTATGGCCGAGGCTGCTTATGGGAAAAAGTTCGGTGATTCCTTGAATCACCGCCAAAACAAACATCTGCCACGAATGCATTCCATCCCCCTTGATTTTCGGTAACCTCAGTATAGTGGAGGCGACTCCAAGCGCCAAGGTACGACCCGGTCTTGCGCCTAAAGCCTCCGCCCTTCCGAACAAAGAGTCATTCACAGAGCATCACATATCATCAATATGTACAGAAACCGCAGCGCGCCACAGCGCTCCTTTTATGGGCTGGGGCGCGCTGCAGGGCCAATCTTTGCGCGCGGACTCACAACGCCCTTGCGCGGGACGGGAAATTCACGAATGATAACCGTCACAGATTGAAGATCCGCCCGGGGTGCCACACGACACACGGGCGCCCCACAGGGCACGACTTAAGCCCTGGGATGTTTTGAGAGATCAGGTGAATCTGCCGTAGGCATCACACCCCCCACACACATAGGATTTTTTGGTCGAACGAACGCATGCTCCCCTACCCTCATATCAACCCGGTCGGTTTCCATATCGGACCTATACCGATTCATTGGTACGGCCTGCTCGAAATCATAAGCTTCGTGATTGGAACGGCGTGGCTGATTCGCCGCGGAAAGCACCCAGGCTGGGCATGGACCAGGGACGAAGTACTCGACCTTGAATATTACCTCTCGATCGGAGCCATTGCCGGCGGGCGCGCGGGTTACGTTCTTTGGTACGACCTGCCCTACTACTTAAGCCACCCCCTTCAAATCCTAGAAGTCTGGGATGGCGGCATGTCTTTCCATGGGGGCCTGATCGGCGTCATTCTCGGCTGCTGGGCCTATGGCAGAAAAAACGGCCGGTCGACGATGGCGGTACTCGATTTCGTCGCGCCTGCGGCACCCATCGGTCTAGGACTTGGACGGATCGCGAACTTCATCAATGACCAGCTATTCGGACGGGTAAGCCACCTCCCTTGGGCGATCATCTTTCCAGCAGGCGGCCCGCAACCGCGACAACCCTCACAGATTTATGAGTTTCTCCTAGAGGGCGTCCTATTATTGGTCATCCTCGTGCTCTACGAGCGCAAGCCGCGCCCCATAGGTGCCGTCGGGAGCCTATTTCTCCTGTGTTATGGCGTATTTCGTTTCCTCGTGGAGTTCACGCGCCAACCCGATATTCAATTAGGGTTCGTGCTCGGACATCTCGACATGGGTCAAATCCTCTCCATTCCGCTCATTCTCATTGGGCCCGCGCTGCTCTTTTGGTCCTACCAGGATGGATTTCCGAAGCCAAAACAGAACCCGGGAGGCGCTGACTAATGCGCCCCTTGCACCCGGACCTACCTAAAACCGCCGCGATAGACGAGGGACCGAGCCAGGAGCGGACGCTTCGATTCACGCGCGTCGTCATCGTATTTGCGATCCTCTACAGCCTGTTCGCAACCAGACTCGGTTTCCGGATCGTCGTGCAGCAGCAGGCCATTCGCCAACATCTCGCGCTCGCCCAGACCCTACGCCCTCGCGGCCTCTTTCCGAGCACCGCGGCCGCCCGGCAGACCGCTCAACGCTATATAGGACGCCTCAATACCCTATTCCCGAGAAACCCCTGCGGGACCGGACCGGCCTTCCTGATGACCCAAAGCGCAAACGCGCGGGGGCCGGATTGCCGGATCACGATTACGGTTCAGGATCGCCGCATAAAGGTCCATGGCTACGACACACAAGGTTACCGGATGGATAATGTTTTTGAGCGCCTCAATCCGCCACCCCGTCGCCTCTAGCACCAAGACCTGCATGCCCGCCCATGCACAGCAAGTCGTGGCTTTATGGAAGGATTTCCTCGCCAGCGGGGATGATCAGGACCATAAAGAGTCCCCTGCCCCTGCTTGGGGGCTTTGCGTACGCCGCAACCGACCGATCCGCATGCGGGACCGCCACTCCCTCAAGATATCCCTCGCGTCGGGAAACTTTTGTCTTAAAGACCCGCGACGCTTTATGCTAAACGCCATGACCACGACAGAGATCCCCCTTAAAACCGTCGCCATCCAGACGATTATCCGCGCCTATACGACCACACAAACACATTATCGACCCGGGATGCGTGCCTACGCCTTAACGCCCCGTTTTCAGCGCTAAGCCCATGCCTCCCCAGACCCCTCTCCGACCTGAAAGACGACCCTATGACCTACGCTTCTGGTTAGTGCTTGGCGCCATCATCATTGCCGTCAACACGACGCTCGCCATCGGGGCTTGGGCATGGTGGATCTGGGATCATCTCCCTGCGGTGGGCGCCTTAGAAAAGTGGCAGCCGGAACAGCCGCTGCGCATTTATGCAAATAATGGTCAGCTCCTTCAGGCCGTAGGACCGCAACTTCGGTTCGCGCTCCCCTTAAAAAAGATCCCAAAGGAGGTACAGGACGCCTTCACCGCGGCGGAAAACGCCCAATTCTATAGCCACAACCCACTCTATTATCCCGTAAGTTACCCAGGCATCGTTCGTGCCGCGCTCGTCGACCTCATACACATGGCACCCGTGCAAGGGGCGAGCACCATCACAGAACAGGTCGCGCGCAACTTTTATTTGTCGCCCAAAAAAACCATTACGCGAAAGGTCGCGGAGATATTTCTGGCCTACAAACTCGCCGCGCGCCTCACGCACAAGCAAATACTCGACCTCTATCTCAATAAAATCTATCTAGGCCAAGGGGCTTACGGGATAGGCGCGGCGGCGCGGACCTACTATGGGAAATCGGTTGAGCAATTAAGCTTATCGCAGGCCGCCACACTGGCCGGACTGCCGGCGGCACCATCCGCCTTCAATCCCATCCAAAACCCGCCGCTCGCCCGTAAACGGCGCGATTATGTCTTATACCGCATGCTGGTCAATCACGATATCACGCACCGCGAATTCATAAAGGCCGAGGCAGAGCCCGTTCGCACCCGCTATCACACGTCAGCGAGCGATGTCGCGCCTTATGCGACCGAATGGATCCGAAAATGGCTGGAAAAAACCTATGGAGCGAACTTTACCTACCGTCGCGGCTTGCGCGTCTACACGACCATCTCCCCCAAAGATCAACGTGCGGCGGACGTCAATCTTGCCATCGGGCTGGAAAACTACGCCATGGGCCTAGACAGCCTCGACCCCAAGATCTGGCAAGGTCCCATCACGCACCTCAAGGGGCCCGCATTGGCGAACGCCGTAGCCGGACAAAGACCGTCACAAATCGGAGGCCGTGATCCCGCCAATCTCCGCTGGGGCGTCGTCATACAGGCGGATGCGCACGCAGCGCAGATCCGTCTCGAGGGACGTCGGACGGTGACCTTAAGCCTGAAAGACGTCGAATGGGCGCATATTTCACCTACGGGCGCCACACCGACCGCGGTAGATCAGGTCCTTAACCGGGGTGATGTCGTATGGTTGCGACACTATGTCGCCGCGGCAAGTGTGGGCACCGGAAACATTCATTGGGCAGGTACCAACGTATGGCGTCGCATACCGGATGCGGGCTGGCAATTAACCGTGATCCCGCACGCCCAGGGCGCGCTGGTCTCCCTGAATGCCCGCACCGGGGCCATTTTAGCGCTGCGCGGTGGGTTTAGTTACGAACTCAGCCACTTCGATCGCGCGCTCTATGCCTACCGTCAGCCAGGATCAGGCTTTAAACCCTTCGTCTATGCGGCGGCCCTCGACGGGAAAGCCCTGAAGGCGGCAGGAAATTCGCATTACCTCACCCCCGTATCGCCCATCAAGGATACGCCGCTTGCCGTGAAACTCCCGGACGGAACCATTTACCAGCCGACCAACTACAGCAATACATTTTCGTCCACGCCGATCCCGATATGGAAAGATCTCGCCGATTCTCATAATGTGCCGAGCGTACGCCTGCTCTTGCGGATCGGCATCCCGTACGCCGCCCAGTATGTGCAACGTTTTGGCTTCCCGGCGCAACAGATTCCCCAAGTCCCCTCCATGGTCCTAGGGTCTGGTGATTACACGCCCATGCAAATGACGCGCGCCTACGCGACCTTTGCCAACGGGGGCGATCTTCCAACGCCCTACCTCATCTCGCGTATCCAGACCACAGATGGCCACCACATCTCCTTGCGTGACTGCCCATTAGGTTACGTGGCACCCCAACAGGCAGCACACGTCATACCGTCCGGTGTCGCCTTTTTGTTAACCCGCATGATGGAACATGTGATCCGCGACGGAACAGGTGTCGCGGCCCAGATCCTCCACCGCCATGACCTGGCCGGCAAGACCGGCACGACAAATCATGAAAACAACACGTGGTTTATGGGCTACAACCCCAAGATCGTGACGACCGTATGGGTCGGTTACGACAATAACCAGGGCTTAGGACGTTGGGCCGCGGGTGCACGGGAAGCCCTTCCTATCTGGATCCACTTCATGAAAACCGCCCTCAAAGGGGAGGGCGATCTTCCTTTTTCCGTACCGCCCACGGTAGTCCGTCGCCGCTATGACCCAAAGACCGGCGGCCTCACAGACCATCATCGCGATAGCCGTAAGGCCTACTTCTTAAAGAACTACCTTCCCACCGAAGGCGCTTCGGGATTTGGTGCCATAAAGCACCTCCTCTATAAGCTCGCGCACTTTTTATCCTAAAAAACGCAGTTGACTCCACTTCCTGATAAGCTAAAGCGAGGCTGCAGGCGGGCTTGCGGCGGTTTTTGCCACCACGGAGGACTCACCCAGGGTTACGCAAAACGGAAGGCTCTAAAGACCCAAAAACCGGTAATACTCGACACCTTTGGGGGCCGTATCCACGTCGAGCGGGATCCGGCGGCGGCGGTCACGCCGCTTAGGGCTTGCCCTTCTTTATCGAGTTCTTAAAGGTCAGTGGATTGTTTGATGCCTGGGTCCAGGATTGCCCTCTCGTCTACTCCAGTAATAACGCTCCAGATAAGCACGCGGACCTCGTGACCTTCTTGCTGTCGATCAAAGCCTACCGTCACCGCTCGCGGTGCGCGCAAGGCGACGCCCATATCACCGGCATTCGCGAAGACCATATGCATCCGGCGCTCTTGGGTGTCACAGGCCTCGTCTCTGAAGATGCCGCCCGCCGCGCCTTGATCCGCATGGACGAATCGGCCGGTAGTGCTTGGCTTGACCGGCATCTAGCAAAGACCGCACAGCCTTTGTTGAGTACTCCGTGGATCCTCGACTTGGACACGACTATCAAGTGTCTGTACGGCAAACAAGGTGCGCGGTAGTGCCCATAAGCCGGGGCGCCCTTCACATAGTTATCATAGCGCCCTCATGGCCAACACCCGTTTGGCCTTGGCCGTGGAAGTCGCACTCAGAGTCTCAATACCCGCAACCACTGTTTAGATGTCGCTGGCGAATTTCTGGAAACTAAGTCTTTAGACCCGATTACGCATCCTGACTCGTTAAACACGGGTATACACATACGCACGATAATCGGACATACTTAGCCTTAAGTGACACTAAGTCAGCCCGCGAATGTTCAACGCGGAGTTTGCGCGGGAAAGTCGCCAACATGCTCGGGTAGCAGGATGTGAACGGGCCCAACTCGAGCAATAGCTTAAGGGCCCTGCGTTAGGTGATGCGTTTAAAACAGGGCCAAGGCAGTTAAAGAAGGATCCAATGACTCAGAGTTCATATCAGATGCGCACGCTGCTCGACAAGCTTGATCAGCTGCCCCCCGAGCGGGTGGCGGAGGTCGAAGACTTTGTGGACTTTCTGCAGCACAAAGACCAGGATCGACACCTGACACAGGCCGCAACCAAAGCAGCTGAGCCGAGTTTCCAGAAGGTATGGGACAACCCGGATGACGCGGTCTATGACACGCTTTGAGTTTGGAGACATACTCTTAGTACCGTTTCCCTTTACCGATCAATCCGCCACAAAGAAACGCCCCGCCGTCGTTATCAGCTCCGAGCCCTACAACACGGGGCGACCAGACCTCATCATCATGGCAATAACAAGCCAGCTTCGATTAACCGCCACAGTAGGCGAAACCCTTATTGATCAGTGGCAGGAGGCAGGATTACTGAAGCCCTCAGCGATTAAGCCTGTGATCACGACCATCGAGAAGGCGCTCGTGATCCGCGCAATGGGCACACTTGCGAGCAAGGATCGGCACGCATTACGGGAGACTGTGCGACTTATTGTCGGCTAAGCGACTACCTCAACTACCAATAGGCCGTTGCAACCCCTGTAGGTCCAATCTGTTGGAACGTGAACGATCAGCACTAAGCAGCCAAGCGACTCTTCACAGATTTACCCAGATCGAACAACGTGACCGTGACCAAAACGTGACGCACTCCAGTCCTCTTGGGTCCGTTCCTGTCCACTCTAGTCACTATCGCGCGGAGCCTGAGCACGTAATCCTGGTATGTATTGACCTGTCAACTAGCGGCATGGGTTTTCTTTTGTCTTTTTCTCCTTTTGTCCGTAAGCCTTTAAGTCATAGGCACGAGCGACAGTTGCGGAGTCGCCACTCCGGGTGGCCTCCCAATAAGGTACCCCCCATATCCATAGCCACTGCGGCAAGCCCCAGGCGCTGGGACTTTAACCTAAAAAACGCAGTTGACTCCACTTCCTGGTAAGCTAAAGCGAGGCTGCAGGCGGGCTTGCGGCGGTTTTTGCCACCACGGAGGACTCACCCAATGGGTGAAG
>Ga0307375_10001247_pt1 | contig 28248 bp, 26 predicted proteins | sample TR1MG_FD_202531 | JGI IMG/M metagenome (GOLD analysis project Ga0307375, IMG submission 202531) | Soil microbial communities from Risofladan, Vaasa, Finland - TR-1 | ecosystem: Environmental > Terrestrial > Soil > Coastal area > Acid sulfate soil | place: Finland: Risofladan, Vaasa | collected...
TATACGCCGGCAGCCAAACTGGCTACTAACACTGCTGCTGCGGCAAGCCAGCCGAGTTCACCGATAAACTCAATGTCTTCCCCTGACAGTGTTTCATTTTCTTCGGCATTTGATTCGAAAATATTCGATTCAGATTGCAGTTCTTCGACTCTCTGTTGCGAGGCAGCTGTTACCGTTGTTTCGCGGTTCGTTTTCATGATTGTGATCTCCTGGTGAATGTGTAAAATTACCCGTCGTGGCGAACCATCTTGATCATCACATTACAGTTATGGGTTCCAACACGCCTTGGCTATTGATTCAACTGTCATGTGCAAACCTGCCACAATATGGATAATAGATTCGCTTCCTTACGCCAACCTGAATAAATTTCGAATATGCGCATTCTTGTTGTTGAAGATGATCCGTTGCAGGCCGATGTTCTGTTCCATGCGTTTAACAAGCCGGGATATACAGTCATGCACGAGAATGATGGCAAACGGGCCGACCATTTGCTGGCCGTGCATGAATTTGATGTCGTTATTCTGGATATGGGTCTACCGGGTATGGATGGGGCTGATATTCTTCGCCGTTTGCGCCATCGAAAAAATAATGTGCCCGTATTGATTTTGACCGCCCGCGATGATGTGCGGGATCGGGTGCATGGGCTGGATATCGGTGCGGACGATTACCTGGTTAAGCCGTTTGATATGCATGAATTGGAAGCGCGAGTAAGGTCCCTGATTCGGCGGGGGCACTCGGCCAGTGGAGCGCAATTACAAGTCGGTTCGCTTTGCCTGGATACGGTTGGCCATTTGGCCACCCTGGATGGCGAAGCGCTGGATTTGTCGGCGCGCGAGTTGAATGTACTGGAAATATTGGTGCTTAATGCCGGCCGGGTAGTCAGCAAGGAACGATTGTGCGAGCAGATTTCCGGCCTTGGCGAATTGGTAAGCGAAAATGCGATTGAGGTATACATGTACCGCTTGCGCAAACATCTTAAACCGGGGGGTATTAATATTCGCACCCTGCGCGGTTTGGGCTATATGCTGGAAAAACAGTGACGCTTGTTAATGTATCGCCGACCAGCTCAAAAAATTTTCTGAAGGCCTGTTCATCACGTGCCTTCCCACATGCTCCGGGTTCTGCACGACGCCCCCGCGTATCTTGAACAAGGAATCGGCATCGGGAAGCCACAGCCCCGCGCCGACAAAGCACTCGTCCTAAGGAATTTCGGTGTTCATCAGCGGCCTTTTGTTCGTCATTAATGAAAGGACCCGTTTCATGCTTCCCGCTAATTATTTTGAAGTTATCCGTCATATTTTTGTTTTTATTTTTGAAATTGAATAGCATCCTCTTCAGCCACTACACCAGCTTTTTCAACTGATACAACATTTCCAGCGCTTCCCTGGGACTCAAATCGTCCGGATGCAAATCGCGCAGCGATTGCAACGCAGGATGTTGTTCCGGTTCTTCCGGTTCAATAACTGCCTTGTGATCGAACAGGTCGCCCTGCGGGTTCTGTGCTGCGCTGTTCTGTTCCAGCTTGAGCAGTTGTTTCTTTGCGGCGCGGATCACGTCGTTGGGTACACCGGCCAGCGCGGCGACCTGCAGGCCGTAGCTCTGGCTGGCGGCGCCTTCATTGACCGAGTGCAGGAACACGATGCTGTGCTGGTGTTCGATCGCGGCGAGGTGGACGTTGGACAGTTGCGAAAACTCATCCGATAGTCTCGTCAGCTCGAAATAGTGGGTGGCGAACAGCGTGTAGCTGCGGTTTTTTTCCAGCAGGTGGCGGGCGATCGCGTAGGCGAGGGCGAGGCCGTCGAAAGTGCTGGTGCCGCGCCCGATCTCATCCACCAGCACCAGGCTTTTTTCGGTGGCGTTGTGCAGGATGTTGGCGGCCTCGGTCATCTCGACCATGAAGGTGGAGCGTCCGCTGGCGAGGTCGTCCGATGCGCCGATGCGGGTGAAGATCTGGTCGATCTCACCGAGCACGGCCTGTTGCGCCGGAACGAAACAGCCGCAGTGCGCGAGCAGCGCGATCAATGCGACCTGGCGCATGTAGGTGGATTTGCCGCCCATGTTCGGGCCGGTGATCAGCAGCATGCGGCGCTTTTCGTTGAGCGCGGTGTCGTTCGGCGTGAAGGGCTCATGATTATTTTCCAGGACCTGCGCCTCGACGACCGGATGCCGGCCCTGGCTGATGCCGATCCGCGACTCATCGGAAAATTGCGGAGCGCTGAAATTCAGCGTGGCGGCGCGCTCGGCGAATGTGGCGAGCACATCCAGTTCGGCGATCGCGGCGGCGATGCGCTGCAGTTGCGGGATGAACGGCGCGAGCCGGTTGAGCAGTTGTTCGTAGAGGAACTTCTCGCGCGCCAGCGCCCGCTCGTTGGCGGACAGTGCCTTGTCCTCGAAGGTCTTCAGTTCAGGGGTGATGTAGCGTTCGGCATTCTTCAGCGTCTGGCGGCGGCGGTAATCGTCCGGCACGTTGACGCTTTGCGCCTGGCTCACCTCGATATAAAAACCGTGCACGCGGTTGTATTCCACCTTCAGCGTGGCGATACCGGTGCGCGCGCGTTCGCGTGCTTCCAATGCCAGCAGGAAATCGCCGCAGTTGGTCTGGATGCCGCGCAACTCGTCCAGTTCGGTGTCGAAGCCGTCCGCGATCACCCCGCCTTCGCGCAATATCGAGGAAGGTTCAGGCTTGAGTGATCGCTGGAGTATTTCTACAAGCGCATCACCGTAGGGTGGGCAGGTCTCTATGCCCACGCTGCCTGATTCTGTTCGGAGTGCCTCGGCCAGATTTTTGATCAGCGGTGAGTTGCACGCTGCCAGCACGTCATGCAGTTGCGGCAGCTGCGCGAGCGTGTCGCGCAGGCCGGACAGGTCGCGCGGACGCGCACTGCGCAGCGCGATGCGCGCGGTGATGCGCTCCACATCCACGCAGGGCTTCAGCTGTTCATGCACCTTGGGGTGAAGATCGCCGAGACCGGCCACCGCGTCCAGCCTTGCCCGCAGGATACTCCGCTCGCGCAACGGGTGATGCAGCCAGTGGTGCAGCAAACGGCTGCCCATGTTGGTCGCACAGCGGTCGAGCTGCGACAGCAGGGTGGGGGCTGCTTCGCCGCGCAGGGTCTGGGTGATTTCCAGGTTGCGCCGTGTCGCGGCATCCATGCGCACGTAATGGTCCGCGCTGTATACCCGCAAGCTGCGGATGTGGGTGATGGCCTGGCCCTGGGTGAGCCTGGCATAACCGAGCAGTGCACCGGCGGCTTCCAGTCCCGCGCTGAATTCGTCGCAGCCGAATCCGGCCAGGTCGAGCGTGGCGAATTGCTGGCACAGCGCGCGCCGCGAGGTTTCCAGCTCGAAATGCCAGTCCGGCAGGGTCTTTTTTGGCACGTTGATTTGCGGAAAGGCGGAATTTTCCGCATGCAGTAATTCGGAAGGTTGCAACCGTTCCAGTTCGGCAGGCAGGTTTTCAGGTTTCGTTTCGCAGACGAAGAACTGCCCCGAAGCCAGGTTCAGCCAGGCCAGCCCAATCTTCCCCTGGCGCTGATGCACTGCCAGCAGCAGGCTGTCGCGTTTTTCTTCCAGTAGCGCGGAATCGGTTACGGTGCCGGGCGTGACGATGCGCACCACCTTGCGTTCCACCGGTCCCTTGCTGGTGGCGGGGTCGCCGATCTGCTCGCAGATCGCCACCGATTCGCCCATCTTTACCAGCCGCGCGAGATATTGCTCCGCGGCGTGGTAGGGCACGCCGGCCATCTTGATCGGCGTGCCGTTGGAAGCGCCGCGCTGGGTCAGCGTGATATCGAGCAGCTTGGCCGCGCGCACCGCATCGTCATGGAACAGCTCGTAAAAATCGCCCATGCGGTAGAACAGCAGCATGTCGGGATGTTCCGCCTTGATGCGCAGGTACTGCTGCATCATCGGGGTGTGCTTTGAGTCAATATTAGGGCTGTGCATGGTTAGCCGGAAAGTGGCTGGGTTCTATCGTGATTTAAAGTTATCATGTCAGGACGGAAGTGCAAAGCGAAGTTTGATCAGAATGATCAATCCTTCCTGATTTAGAGACATTGGTCATGTACGATATACAACATCCGCTGAGAATATTCCTGATACTGCTCACATTCGTCTTTGTTGTCGAGTTGAGCATCATGTACCTGCTCGCCGTTGTCGAGGTCAAACCCGCGGTTGACTGGACGGAAGCTCTTGTCGATGCGACCCTGCTGACCGTGCTGTGCGTCCCGTTCTTCTGGTATTTCGTTGCGAAGCCGCTGCAAAACGCGCTGGAGCTGGAAAGCATCAAGTCGCACAAGATACTGGAATTGGCGGCTGAAGGAATTGTAAGCATCGATACCAAAGGAAAGTTGCTGTCCTTCAATCGCGCCGCGCAAAATATATTCGGATATAGCGCAGAAGAGGTTCTAGGAAAAAATGTCTCAATGTTGATGCCGGCACCCCATCGGGATAGTCACGATGAATATCTGTCGCGCTATTTGCAAACCGGCCAGTCTCATGTGATCGGCAAAACCAGGGAATTGCAGGGGCGGCGCAAGAATGGCATGCCCTTTCCGCTGGAGTTGTCGGTGACGGAGATCAAGTATGGTGTGCACATTTGTTTACCGCCGTGCTGCGCGATGTCAGCGAGCAAAAGCTTGCGTTGAAGCGCATCGAGCAATTGGCGCATTATGATGAGCTGACCCACTTGCCGAATCGCAGCCTGTTTTACGACCGGCTCGGGCAGTCCATCTCGATGGCGAAACGCAGTCGGCTCAGCATTGCGCTGTTGTATATCGACCTGGACGGTTTCAAACAGGTCAACGATACGATGGGCCATCACATGGGCGATCTGCTGCTGGTGCAGACGGCCGAGCGTTTGCGCCTGTGTGTCCGGGAAAGCGATACGCTGGCGCGTCTCGGCGGCGATGAATTCACGATTCTTCTGAATGATGCCCATGAGCGGGAGAATGCGGAAATGGTGGCCCAAAAGATTATCAACTCCCTCGCCCAACCATTCAGTCTGGAAGACCAGACGGCGCATATCGGCGCGAGCGTCGGGATCGCACGTTATCCCTATGATGCCCCAACCGGCGGTACCCTGCTTATCGTGGCCGACAAGGCCATGTATGCCGCCAAGGCGGCGGGCAAGAATACTTACCGTTTCGGGACGCCCGGTGATGCGACCGGGGCGTATTCCGTGCCCAAGCGCGTTTAGATTTTCGCGCTATTTCCCCTTCAAGCTCGCCGTTAAATGCGGCGCCATCACCTTCAGCAATAGCGGGTGAATGTCGGGATTGCCCGCGCACAGATGGCCGCTCTCGAGAAATGTGTCCGAGCCGTGCAGGTCGCTGACCATGCCGCCGGCCTCGGTGATCAGCAGGGTGCCCGCGGCAATGTCCCAGGGTTTGAGGCCGGTCTCGAAGAATCCGTCGTAGCGTCCGGCTGCCATCCATGCCAGGTCCAATGCGGCGGAACCGGGGCGGCGCAATCCCGCGGTCTGTTGCATCAGGTCTTTGAAAATGGCGAGGTAGGCATCCATATGCTCGAATTTGGTGTAGGGGAAACCGGTGCCGATCAGACTGTCGGCAAGGTGCAACCGCTTGGTTACGCGCAGGCGTTTGTCGTTGAGGAATGCGCCGCGTCCGCGCGTGGCGGTGAACAATTCATTCTTGGTCGGGTCGTATACCACGGCCTGGGTGATGATGCCCTTGTGCTGCAACGCGATGGACACGGCGAATTGCGGAAATCCGTGCAGGAAGTTGGTCGTGCCATCCAGCGGATCAATGATCCAGAGGAAATCCGATTCGCCTTGGCTGCCGCTCTCTTCTGCTAGAATCGCGTGGTCCGGATAGGCATCCAGCAGGGTCTGGATGATGGTCTGCTCGGCGGCACGATCCACTTCGCTGACATAATCCGCGTGGGACTTTTTGCTGATGGTGAGGTGATCGATCTTGTCGGTCGAGCGTTGAATAAGATTGCCGGCGCGACGCGCGGCTTTCACCGCGATGTTGAGCATGGGATGCATGGTTGCCTTAAGTTTAATGAGCGGTCGGAAGATTCCGGCCGCGTATTTTAGTTGGAAACAGGCTTTGTATAAACAAAATCCTTTAAGTCATATCAGAGTCGTCCTAAGCCACACCACCCATCCGGGCAACATCGGTGCGGCGGCGCGTGCGATGAAAACCATGGGCTTGCGCCACCTGTACCTGATCAATCCGCGGCTTTTTCCCGACCCGCAGGCGGATGCGATGGCGGCGGGAGCCGATGATGTGCTGCGCGATGCGGTTGTGTGCGGGACGATAGACGAGGCCCTGCAGGACGTGGTGTACACGGTTGCAATGACCGCACGGTTGCGCGATATATCAATCGAGGTCAAGACTCCCCGCGAGGCGATGCCGTTGGTGTTGCAGCAGGCCGCAACCCGGCCGGTCGCATTGCTGTTCGGCACCGAGATGTCCGGCCTGACCAATGATGAAATGGGCAAGGCGCAGGTGCTGGTGAATATACCGTCCCACCCGGATTTTTCCTCACTCAACATTGCGGCTGCGGTGCAGGTGATGACATACGAGTTGAGCGTGGCGGCACAAAGCTACCTGCCAAGCGTGCCGGAAATCCATCCCGCCACGCATGAGCAGGTGGAGGGCTTTTTCGCGCATATGGAAAAGACCCTGTTCGAGATCGGCTTTTTCACCACGCAAAATCCCGCCCGTCTGATGCAGCGGCTGCGTCGCTTGTATGCGCGGACACGGCTGGAACAGGAAGAGGTCAATATCCTGCGCGGCATATTGAGTATTGCCACCGAGTATAATGCGCGCCTCAGGGCACGCTACAAGCAAGAGAATCCAAACAGTTAAAACACCATGATGTTCCAGAACATTAAAGAGGATATAAGCAGCGTATTCGACCGCGACCCGGCCGCACGCAGTACTTTCGAGGTGCTGACCTGCTACCCGGGCCTGCATGCGCGCATCATCCACCGCATGTCGAACACGCTGTGGCACGCCAATCTGAAATGGCTGGCGCGTTTCCTGTCGCATCTCGCGCGGTGGTTGACCGGCATCGAGATTCATCCCGGAGCGACCATCGGGCGGCGCTTCTTCATCGACCACGGCATGGGTGTGGTGATCGGCGAGACCGCCGAGATCGGCGACGATGTGACTCTGTACCACGGCGTCACCCTGGGCGGCACCTCGTGGAAGGAAGGCAAGCGCCACCCGACTTTGGGCAACAGTGTGGTAGTGGGCGCGGGAGCCAAGATACTCGGCCCGATCAGCATCGGCGATGGCGCAAAGATCGGTTCCAATGCGGTGGTGGTGAAGGATGTACCGGCGGGTGCGACGGCGGCGGGTATTCCCGCGCGCATTCTGGACGAAGAGAAAAAAAGTGCCAGTGGCTTCAATGCGTATGGCATCGGCAACGACCAGAACGATCCGGTCAACAAGGCATTGCACGGCCTGATTGGGCACAGCGTGACGGTGGACCAGCGCATCGAGTTTATTCTGCAACAACTTGAGAAGATGGGCGTGCCGGTTGCAGAGGAACGCGCCACTGCCGATAAATTTGACCCTAATCACTTAAATAAGATTGTTGACTAAAAAGCTTGGGCATTCTAATATCCTCACACACGATATATACGCGAAACAATTGGCGATATCGGACACTATCAATGACCGGGAGATAATATGCGATTAACCACCAAAGGACGTTTTGCCGTGACGGCAATGGCTGATCTGGCGATGCGCGGCGGGAAAGCACCGGTGACGCTGGCAGCAATCAGTGAAAGGCAAAAGATTTCCCTCTCATATCTCGAGCAACTGTTCGGCAAGCTGCGCCGGAACAATATCGTCGAAAGCGTGCGCGGACCCGGCGGCGGTTATTATCTGGCCCGCCCGAGCAGCAAGATATCCATCGCGGAGATCGTGATTGCGGTGGACGAGCCGCTGGATGCGACCAAATGCGGCGGTTTGGGCAACTGCCAGGGTGATGAACAGCCGTGCATCACCCATGATTTGTGGATGGGCCTGAACAAGCAGATTTACGGTTATCTGGAGGAAGTCTCGCTGCAGCAGTTGGTGGAAAATCACACCAATCGCAGTCAACAATCCACACCGATTACCCTGAAAAAGATGATCAAACCGGAGAATATCCTGGCATAAAATCCAGGCAGGGGGCGGTTGTCTGCACCGACCCCTGCCTGAATCACTCTGCAATTGCATTGATTCGCCGGCTCCTGACGGATAGAATCATTTCCGCTGCAATACCCAAAAAATTATCCCGCTGCCGTTTTCATTTCGAAAGAAATGACCGGGGATGTTGCCGGTTGCCGCGTGTGCAGTTCCCCAAACAAGACGTTAATAAAGGTGAGCATGAATATGTTTAAACTTTGGCACAGCCTTTCCAATCGTTGGCTGTATCTGGCAGGAGCACTGTTCGCCGGCAGCCTGATAGGCTTCGCCTTGTACCTGCAATACGTCGAACATCAGGACCCGTGTCCATTGTGCATGGTGCAGCGCCTGTTTTTCATCGCGATCCTGGTGGTGTACGCACTCGCCGCACTGCACGGGCCCAAGCGTCTGGGTGAGCGCATCTATGCCGCACTGATCGTGTTGCTGTCGCTGTCAGGTGTAGCCGTCGCGACACGCCATATCTGGATCCAGCACCTGCCCGCGGACCAGGTGCCCGCATGCGGTCCGGGTCTGAATTACATGCTGGATACCATGCCGATGTCCCACGTTTTGAAACAGCTGATGCACGGTTCCGGGGAATGTGCTGCAAAAGGCTGGACTTTCCTCACACTCGGCATTCCGGAATGGTCGCTGCTGTGCTACCTGGCACTGGGGTTGTGGGCGGTGCTGATCGCGGTCAGAACGAAAACGAAGTAAACATTTCCCGCATAAGCGACATGTCGAACAACCGGGCCCGCTCCGGCCCGGTTGTATCTCGAATAGCGCAGATTATTCCGCGAGCACGGCGTGCACGCTGTCGCGGCCGCTGATGCGCACAAACCATGCGGCAAGGTTTGGATGCGGTCCGCGCCAGTCGCGTTCCGGTTGGCGCAGGTCCAGATAGATCAGCGCGCTCACCAGCGCCAGATCGGCCAGCGTGACGGATGATCCCTCGCACCATCCATTCTGGCCAAGCTGCGCGGAGGCAAACGACAGCGCGCGCGAGATCGCTTCGTTGTGCCGGTCGATGTTGTCGGCAAGCTGGTGTTCCGCGGTGCGCAGGCGTTCGGTGCGCACCATCACGGCCGAATCCATGATGCCGTCCGCAAGCGCCTCCCATCGTTTGACGCGCATCCGCGCCAGTACATCATTGCGCGGAATCAGAATCGGGGTGTCGTTCAGCGTGTCGGCATATTCGGCGATCACCGGCGAATCGAATACGCAGGTTTCGTCATCCAGGATCAGCGCCGGAATCCGGCCAAGCGGATTGACCCGCGCCACCTGGCTGCCGGGTTCGCGGGGCGGGTCGACCAGATAGTTGTGTGATATGTTTTTTTCCAGCAGAACCAGGCGCACCTTGCGCACATAGGGGCTGGTATGGGTTCCTAGCAGTTTCATCGTTTGTCTCCGTTGGTGTACCAAAAATAGCAACGCGGCTGCAATCCGGTCTGTAGCATCATTGCAGGGTTGATTTCGAACCTACTTGGTCAGCTTGTCCTGCAAAGCCTGGCCGGTTTTTTCCAGGGCTTGCCCGCCTTTTTCCAGTGTTTCCCCGGTCGCCTTCTTGAGTTGCTGATTGATCGTCTGCGCGTCGAACGGGTTGGAATACAGGGGCACATCGCGCCCGATATTCACACCGAGCCACAAGCCGATTGCCAAGCCTATCAGCAGGCTGAGTAGTATTGATTTAAGCAGTTTCATCTATTCCTCCGGAAGGTCACAAAACAGCATGCGGGCAAACAGGGTCAACATGCCGGTACAGCAAGATTATAGGTCAAGCAGATGTTGCGCAGAGGCGATTATTGGCGGTGAGTTTGTGGATATCCGGTATCGGGCCAAATTCCAGCCACTGTAATCTGGTTGAAATAATTGACTGCCATCATTCGACGCTGGCCGCCTTGGCTTTGTGTATCCGCGACTTACAGAATGTACGGGATTTCCGGCACATAGATTTCCGGCACATATCTGTCATCCGTTACGAAACCGGGTTTGCCGGCCCATTGGCCATCATTCCGCTGAACCCTGTGCCGTCCATGTATGCATGAAGCTCATTCCATTTTGATTATTGAAGACGATCTGATGATAGGACAAAGCCTGACCAGGGCGCTGGGCGATATCGATATCAGGGTGGATTGGTGCCGGGACGGCATCGCAGGCCAGGCAGCCATCGAGTCGAATCGCCATGCACTGGTTCTGCTCGATCTGGGTCTGCCGCTCAAGTCCGGCTTTGAGGTTCTCAAATCGATCCGTGAACACGGCATACGCACGCCCTTGTTCATTATCACAGCTCGCGAAGAAATTGATGACAGGGTGGCCGGACTCGATCTCGGGGCGGATGATTATCTGGTCAAGCCATTCAGCATCAAGGAGCTGATTGCCAGGATACGCGGCGTGTTGCGCCGCAACGGCAGCCTGCTGATGTCCACCATCAGCAACGGCGAAATTACGATCAATCCGGACACACTGGAAGCGAACTACCGTGACAAGTCGCAGTTCTTGTCGGCCAAGGAACTTGGCCTGTTGCAGGTACTGATGGAACGACCCGGAATGATCCTCTCCCACAGTCAGATTCTGACGCGCCTGTACGGCAACAACGAGGAAGTGGGCAGCAATGTCATCGAAGTGCTGATTCACGGCCTGCGCAAGAAATTCGACAAGGAAATTATTCGCAACGTGCGCGGCATCGGCTGGATGGTGGTGAAGCACCCGGCATGAAATCCCTCAAGAAACAACTCATCGTCTGGCTGCTCGGGTTGCTGACCCTGGTGGGTCTGATCACGGGCGGTTTCTCCTACTGGCTTGCGCAAAATCAAGTCAGCTCGCTGCTTGATCACCAGTTGAGACTGGTTGGCGAAAGCATAGACGACGGATCGAAGTTGCCCGATATGCTGCGCAAGTATGCCGGCGAGAGCGCCCTGGAGAGAAAAAGTGACTTTGTGATCCAGGTTTGGCATGGAAAAAACATGCAGGCGTCCCATCCGGACTTTGTGCTTGCGGCGGCAAAAAAAACCGGGTATTCCGACCTGTTTCTTGGCGGCGACAAGTGGCGCGCCTACACCATCGTTTATCCCGATCGTACCGTGCAGGTTTCCCAGTCGGATCGGGTGCGCCGCGATATTGCCACCGATTCTGCCTTGCGCGCGATATTCCCCATCGCCGTGCTGTTGCCGATGATATGGATGCTGGTCGTCATCGGGGTGAACCGCATCATGCGACCCCTTGCACGTGTTGGCGAAGCGGCGATGCAGCGTGACGCGGAAAGTCTTGCACCGCTGCCGCTCGATCACGTACCGGCTGAAGTCGCGCCGTTGATCGGCGAGATCAACAGTCTGCTCGGGCGCATTCGGGAAACACTGGAATCGCAGCGCCATTTCATGCTGGATGCCGCCCATGAGTTGCGCACCCCGCTTGCGGCATTGCAATTGCAGATCGAGAACCTCTCGCACAGCCATTCCCGGGAAGACATGGACGAGCGCATCGCCGAGTTGAAATCCGGCATAACGCGTGCCTCGCATCTGGTTGGGCAGCTGCTGAAAATGGCCCGCTACGAGTCGGAAAAAATCACGGTCCGTGCCGGCGTGGATCTGGCGGAACTGGTCAAGGAATGCATCGGCGACTTTATTCCGATTGCCGAAAGGCGGGGAATCGACCTCGGCATGACCCACTGTGAAGCGGCATCCATATGGGCGAATTCCGGCGATTTGCGCATCCTGTTCCACAACCTGATTGACAACGCGATTCGCTATACACCCGGACAGGGGCAGATCGATGTCAGCGTGATCGTTTCCGGAACCAGGGCGGTGGTCAGGATCCTGGATAGCGGTCCGGGTATTGCCGAAACTCTGCTGCCGCGCGTCTTTGACCGGTTCTTTCGGGTCGCCCCGCATGAAACGGAGGGAAGCGGTGTCGGGCTGGCGATCGTAAAGGCAATCGCGGCACGCGAATCCGCCAGCGTCGAGTTGAGCAACAGGCAGGACAGGGACGGTTTGAAAGCAGAAGTGATCTTAAATTGCTATCTCCCCGCCTGAATGATTGTGAATTCATCGGGCGTGATCGCGCCGCTTGCAGTCGATCGCTTTGCGCTTTTCGGACAGACAGCCAGATAGTTATCCCGCAGTATCGAAGTGATTTCGAGCTTGTAATAAAAATTTCATAATTTCTTCACTTTGAATTAAGTCTGCCTGCGTAATTTGCACTCCGCGAAGCGCTGAGTTGTTTTAGTGGACGCTTGAAACTGTCCGAATCCAAACCGATTTAACCAAGGGAGTGTGTGATGCAGATTAAATTTGAATTCAAGATGAAATACCTTGCCCGGCTGATGCTGGGCGGTGCGCTGATCAGCGCGGCGGGCGCCTCGTTCGCCCAGGACGTGATTGATGTCGGTACCGTGCAAAGCAATGCCGGCACGACACAGACCCAGGACTCGGCGACCTATCAGGCACCGACACAAAGTTCTTTGACCGCGACGCAGCCGCAGTCGGTGATCAACCAGCACTATATCCAGGAAAATGCCGCGCCCAGCTCGAACTATTCCGACATCGCAAACATTGCGCCCAGCGTGCAAAGCATCGACCCGAACGGCCCCGGCCTGATGGAAACCCAGGGCCTGTCGATGCGCGGTTTTCAGAACGGCCAGTACAACGTGACCTTCGACGGAATCCCATGGGGCGATTCGAACGACTTCACGCAGCATTCGACTTCCTATTTCATGGCGCAGGACACCGGCAACATCGTGGTTGACCGCGGTCCGGGCGATGCGAGCAATATCGGCAACGCGACCTTTGGCGGTACCATTGCCGCCACATCCAAGGACATCAAGTCGACTGCCGGCGTCACGCCCTATGCTTCGATCGGCAGCTTCAACACCAAATTGTTCGGCGTTGAAATGGATACCGGCGTGATGCAAAATACCGGCGATGCCAGCGCATTCATCGACTACAAGAACCTGTCATCCGACGGTTACCTGACCTATGCCGGCCAGCGCCGCCAGAACCTGTTCTTCAAGTATGCCAAGCCCCTTTCGGACAATACCGTGCTGACCTTCGTCACGATGCAGAACAAGTTGCACCAGAACGTCGCGCTGGGCACCACGCTGGCGAACATGCAGAAATTCGGCAAGAATTTCGGTCTGAACAACGACCCGAACAGCCAGGCTTACTACGGCTACAACTACGACAACATCACCTCTGACTTTGAATATCTCGGCCTGAAGAGCCGCCAGGGCGGCCTGTCCGTGGACAACAAGCTCTACACCTATGCCTATTACCACGACGGCTTCAACGGAGCCGATCCGGGTCTGGGTCAGCCGAATGGCACTTTTAACGGTCTGTACCCAAACAATGTTCCTGGACAGAAGATGAACATGAATTACCGCTCCACCGGCGACCTGTTGCGGATGGCCAAAGATATCGGTTCGGACAAACTGGACTTTGGCGCATGGGTCGATTACCAGACCAACAACCGCATGCAGATGGAAGTCGATTTCACGAGTGGTGCATTAGATACGACTGCGGGCACGGTAGGCGCTATCGACCGCTTGATGACCGACAGCCTGACCACGATACAGCCCTATGTGCAGTACGAATGGAAAGCCAGTGATGCCTTGACGATCACACCGGGACTGAAATACGTGTCGTTCAATCGCAAGATCGATGCAACGGTTAATCAGGGTGCAACCGGCGCTGCGTTGAATTCTTCGCAGACTTGGAACAAGGCCTTGCCAACTCTGACCGCCCATTACACGATCCAGCCGAACTGGACCGCCTATGCGCAGGTTGCCCAAGGGATGTTGGCTCCTAACATCAACGCATTCTATCCAGTCAAAACTACGACCGTTACTTTGCCATCACAGCTGAAGCCGCAATCAACTACCAACTACCAGCTCGGCAGCACCTGGGCAGCAGATCAGCTGACAGTATCCGGCGACGTGTATGAGGTCGATTTCTCGAATCAAATTACATCTTCACCATGCGGCATCTACACCTGCTTCAGCAACACCGGCGGTGTGAAGTACAACGGTGTCGAGGGAGAAGCCACCTATGTGATTGGCGCGGGCTATAGCCTGTACGGGAATTACGCGATCAATAATTACTCCACGAGCGATGGTAGCGTGTTGCAAAACGTGCCCAAGAATACCGCGGCAGCAGGTGTGATCTACAACCAGGGGCCGGCCTATGCATCGCTGATCGCCAAGGAAATCGGCCAGCGATACAGCGGTGTGACCTCGGATGCCACGGGTGGTACACCAATTGCTATGTCTAGCTACACTATCGTAAACCTCGCAACCAGTTATAAGTTTGGGAATGGCATGATAGGAAAAGGCGCCAAGATTGGTTTCCAGGTCAACAACCTGTTCAATAACAATTCGGTCTACGCGTCATTTGCAAATGCGGTTGATCCATTAACAGGTAACGCTGGAGATGCGATGTTCTATGCCCTGCCAACCCGCAGCTACATGATGAATCTGTCGATTGACTTGTAATCCCGAACGGCACGCCGTGCCGTTTGCTTGACTTAACACCGGGGGCGCTGAGCCCCCATTACCATTACATAAATTATGAATATCAATCACATTTTTGAACTGGCCAACCATTCCGGCGGGACGCTGTACCTGATGGTCGTGCTGCTGCTGATCGCGCTGACCGTGATCGTCGAGCGTACCCGCTTCCTGTCCAATATGCAGGGCGGCGGTGACGAGCTGATCAAGCTGCTGAAACAGGAAAATGGGAAGATCGGCAAATTGGTCCTGACCGACAAGCAATTGCGCCTGCCGCATGCGCGTCTGTTTGAAATCCTGCAGTCCGAACCGGACAGTATCGATCGCGCCAGCCTCGGCGATCATCTGGAAGAGGCAATCATGCATGAAGTGCCGACGCTGGACCAGTCGTTGTGGATGCTGGACACGGTGATCACGCTGGCGCCGTTGCTCGGTCTGTTCGGCACCATCATCGGCATGTTCAACGCGTTCCACGTGCTGGGCGATGTGATGAACGACCCCACGCAGGTGACCGGCGGCATTGCCGAGGCATTGATTGCAACCGCGTCGGGTCTGTTCATCGCGATGATCGGCCTGGTGTTTTTCAATGCGCTGTACACGCGCGTGCGCATCATCCTGCACCAGCTCGAAACCATCAAGATCATGGCGCTGAACCGCTACAAAAATCAGGATGTCCATGCGCCGTCTGCAAAAAGCACGGTCGAAGTGATACGCGCACAGGCGAGGGCCTGACATGAGGTATATGTCTACCCGCAAGGTGCGCATCGAGATCATTCCGATGATTGACATCATGCTGTTCCTGCTGGTGTTCTTTGCGATGCTCACGCTGCGCATGATTCCCTCGTCGGGTCATGTGACCAAGCTGCCGACCAGTTCGACTGCCGCCGTGATTCCGCACCCGAAATTGCTGGTCGAGATCGGCAAGGACGGTTCGCTGCTGGTGGAAAACAACACGCTGACACTGGCCCAGCTCACCGCGATGCTGCTGCAGCGCGGCGCCAGCAAAACCGCGGTGACGATTGCCGGCAACGATACCGCATCGCTGCAGCAGGTAATGAATGTGATCGACGCGATACGCAAGGGCGGCGCCACCGAGATCGGTCTGGCCACCCGCAATAGTGCCCAATAATCGCGATGACGATGCAGACTCCATACAACCGTCATCCGCTGCAGGCATTCGGGCTGGCGATCGGGATCGAACTGGTGTTGCTGGCCGGTGCCGGTCTCGCGCTGGCGCAGTCCGACTCGGCTAAATCCGCGCTGTCCGCTCCGGTGCCCATCATGTTGTCGACCGAGGACCCGCAGCCGAAAAAGCCGCCCGAGCCCAAGCCGGTCCCCAAGCCGCAGCCGCGGCCGGTACCGCGCGCGCCCGCACCGCCAAAACCGGCGCCGCAGCCCTTGCCGCCGGCACCGGTTCCCACCGCGTTTACCCGGCAGGTTCCGCCCCCACCGCCACCCGTGCCGGCCGTGCCCAGCAAGGTCATGCCCAGCGCCGATTATTTGATGCAGATCAATGCCGCGGTGAAAGCGGCCCATACCTGCCCCGCGGCAGCGGCTGATCTTCACTACACCGGCAAGGTGCGTGTCGATTTCCGCCTGGACGGTTCCGTGCCCGGCGCAATCAAGCTGCTGGTGGCAAGCGGTTATTCGATGATAGACCGTGCGGCACTGCAGGCTGTGCAGAATGCGCATTACCCGGAGCAACCGCCGGAAATTCGCGGCACCGACTACGTTTATCAGGTGTGGATCGAATGCAATTGAACCTTGCCGTCCAACGGCCATTCGCAAACCAAAATTACAAGAGGACCCCATGTTGAAACTATCCGGAATCGCAGCATTGATATTGGCCGCCGGCGCCATGCTGGGCTGCGCGACAAGCAGCACACATAAAACCGCAGGCACGCTCAGCACGTATGTCGTGCTCGGGGAAAACGGGACAGCCGTGGCCCGCGCGATTACCACGGACGCGCAATGCCCGATGATCCAGTTTGACGGACGCAGCGTGCGGATGAATCTGCGCGCGGCACCGGGTAGCGAGCCATTGCGCCCGACGCATTCGGCACCGGCCGACTCCAAGCCTTCCGACTTTCCGGTCCGGGTCTGCGAAAAGGCGATACCGCCCGATACCCGGCAGGCAAAGATAGGCGAACTTTCCCTGCCGCTGCCAAAACATGAAATCGATCGCATCGTGGTGATCGGCGACACCGGCTGCCGACTGAAGAAAAGCGACAATGCCTATCAGGCCTGCAACAATCCCGATCTTTATCCATTCGCCAAGGTTGCCGCTACCGCGGCAAGCTGGAAACCAGACCTGGTGGTGCACGTGGGCGATTATGAATATCGCGAAAACAAGTGTCCCGCAAACAATCCCGGTTGTGCGGGCAGTCCATGGGGTTACGGCTGGGATACCTGGCAAGCCGATTTCTTCAAGCCGGGTGCCGCATTGCTGAAAGCCGCACCTTGGGCGCTGGTGCGCGGCAACCATGAATCCTGTTCGCGCGCCGGCCAGGGCTGGTGGCGCATGCTGGATTCGCGGCCGTTGCGCGCAGGGCAGGATTGCAACGATCCAGGCAACGACAATATCGGCAATTACACCGAGCCCTATGCGGTGCCGCTGGGGAACGATGCGCAGTTGATCATATTCGATTCCTCGAACACGCAGAACAGCGTGTTCGCACCGGATGATCTTCGGCGGAAAATTTACAGCGATGACTACCGCAAGATCGAAAAGCTGTCGCAGAACGCGGATTTCAATTTCATGGCGAATCACCATCCGATACTGGGCGTGGATGCCGAACTCGACGAGCAGGGCAGGGTCGATCTGAAGCCGGGTAATCAGGGAATACAGTCGGTATTCGGCAAGATCAATCCGCTGATCATTCCGCCGCGCATCGACGTGCTGCTGTCCGGCCATATTCATGTCTGGCAGGAAGTGAGTTTCTCCAGCCCGCATCCGACCCAATTTGTGGCGGGTTTCTCCGGCACCATGGAAGACCTGGTGCCGTTGCCCGCCCATTTGCCGCCGGGCACCTCGCCTGCACCGGGCGCGGTGATCGAGCATCACAGTTCCTGGGTCAACGGTTTTGGCTACATGACGATGGAACGCAAGGGGCCGCAGCAGTGGGATGTCAAGGTGTGGGATGACACCGGGCGGCAGGTCAACACCTGCAGCATCAACGGCCGCCACTCGGTTTGTGCTCTGGCGCAAGTCAACCACCCATAATTCCGCAACGCCACTCCGGGTTAAACCATGCAAAGAAATTTATTGGCCACGGTTGTGCTGGGCGCATGCCTGTCGGGCGCACATCCGGCCCATGCTGCAACCATGCCGGCGCACCACAAGGAATTCGCAATCGCCGACCGTTTTCACATCGCCGGTGAAGGACGATGGGACCTGCTCAGTTATGATGCAAAACGCCATCGCCTGTTTGTCAGCAGGGCAACCCATGTACAGGTCATCGACACCGATACCGGGAAAGTCGTCGGCGATATCCCCGGCACCGCGGGCGTGCACGGGATTGCACTGGCCGATGACCTGAATGAGGGGTTTACCAGCAACGGCAAAAGCAACTCGGTCACGGTGTTTGACCTGGCCACCCTCAAGGTCAAGGGCAACATTAAAATTTCCGGCGCAGACCCGGATATCATTCTTTACCAACCCGTGACCCGGCATCTATACACGTTCAACGGGCATTCTGATAACGCCACGGTGATCGATGCCGTGACGCACAGGGAGATCAAAACGATTGCGTTGCCCGGCAAGCCGGAACTGGCGGTTAGCGACAAGTCGGGCAGGATTTTTGTCAACATCGAAAACAAAAGCGAGATAGACGCGATCGACAGCGCTTCGAACCGGGTCATCAGGCACTATCCGCTTGGCAAGGGAATCGGTCCCACCGGATTGGCTATCGATGAAAAGCATCACCGGCTGTTTTCGGTTTGCGCCAACAAAATCATGGATATCCTGGATTCCAGAACCGGACGTATTGTTGCGGAAGTTCCGATCGGGGCAGGCCCGGATGCGGCGGCGTTCGATCCGGCTGTGGGGGTAGCATTCAGTCCGAACCGGGACGGAACATTGACGCTGGTAAAAGAGCAGGACGCTGATCGTTTTACCGTGATGCAAAACTTGACCACGCTACCGGGCGCGCGATCGATGGCCTATGATCCGGCCAGCCACCGGGCCTATCTTGTGACCGCTTCATTCGTGCCGGCGCCGCCGGCAACCCGGGATCAACCGGAGCCCAAGCCCGTCGTCATCCCGGACAGCCTGGTCGTGCTGCGGGTTGCACTGGCCCCCTGATTATTGTTGCTTAGTTCCCTTCTCACATAGGCTTCCATCTGAAAACTAAGCCGCCTGCATTTGGATTCTTCCCTGCATGCTTATCTCTGCCCGATTGATGCTGCTGACTATTGCTTTGATGGATGCTGTAACAATATTTTCGTCCATGCCCACGCCAAAGCACTCCTTACCTCCATCAGAATGCGCTATTTCGATGAATGCACAGGCCTGCGCATCACCGGCTTCATTGCTCGATCTCATTGAACGTTCTTCATAGCTGCGTACTTGAACGTAGATTCCGGCACTTCGCAAGGCATGAACTGCAGCGTCAATGGGGCCATTCCCTTCGCCCACGAGCAGGCGGGGCATCCCTTGAATTTCCGCATTAATACGAATTCCCTGCATTTTTCCGGTTTCGAAAAGGTGATGCTCCAGATAGTGGAATGGCACTGAGGTATCTATATATGTGGAAGAGAAAAGTTGCCAAATATCGGCAGCACTTATTTCACCGCCATGGTTATCCGCATGCTTTTGAACTACACCCGAAAACTCGACTTGCAGGCGGCGAGGCATGACGACTCCGTACTCGGTCTCCAACAGGTAAGCAATGCCACCCTTTCCCGACTGACTGTTCACTCGGATTACGGAATCATAATTTCTCCCGACATCCTTTGGGTCGATAGGAAGGTAAGGCACATTCCAGAGTTGATCCGGCTGCTGAACTGCAAATCCCTTTTTGATCGCATCCTGGTGTGAACCTGAGAACGCAGTAAATACCAGGTCACCAACATAGGGATGTCGCGGGTGTATCGGCAACTGATTGCAGTATTCGACGTTACGCGCCACTGCATTGATGTCGGAGAAATTCAGGCCGGGATCAACACCCTGCGTGTAGAGATTCAAGGCCAAAGTCACGATGTCCACATTGCCGGTGCGTTCTCCGTTACCAAAAAGACAACCCTCGACGCGATCTGCACCGGCCATCAGGGCGAGTTCTGCAGAAGCGACGGCCGTACCTCTGTCGTTGTGCGTGTGCAGACTGAGAATGATGCTGTCACGTCGGGCGAGATGGCGGTGCATCCATTCAATCTGGTCTGCATAAACATTCGGTGTGGCAAGTTCAACTGTGGTTGGAAGATTGATGATTACCTTGTCGTCTGGTGTTGCATCCCATGCTTCTGTTACAGCATTGCAAATTTCAAGCGAAAAATCGAGTTCGGCAGCCGTAAAGGTTTCCGGACTGTATTCAAGCACCCACTCTGTTTCAGGTTGTTCTTGGGTCAACTGCTTGACCAACTTCACGGCAGAAACCGCCATTTCGACGACTTCGGCCCTGCTCATTCTGAAGACGATATCCCGGAACGGTTTCGAGATGGGGTTATAGACATGCACGATAGCTCGGTGTGCATCCTTGAGCGATTCCATGGTGCGGCGAATCAGATGCTCGCGCGCCTGGGTCAGCACCTCGATGGTGACGTCAGCTGGAATGTGATTTCCCTCAATAAGCTCACGCACGAAATTGAAATCGGTTTCAGAAGCGGAGGGGAATGCAACTTCGATCTCTTTGAATCCGATGTCGCAAAGCATGCGGAACATGCGCATCTTGCGTTCAGCATTCATCGGTTCGAACAGTGATTGATTACCATCGCGCAAATCCGTGCTCATCCATACCGGCGGCTTGGTAATCGTGCGGTTTGGCCATTGACGATCCACAAGATTGACTGGCGGGAACGCCCTGTACTTGGTATCGGGATGTTTCAACATGTCTGGTACCCATTGGTTAAGTATTGATAGAACCAAATCGTAACAAGAATCCGCGAGCAGACACTTGCGTATTTAATGTAATTAACAGGTTTATTGGCAATAATATTGCGTAAAATTGCGAAATGTATAAAACTATCTGCCGTATGACCTGATATTCAAGGAATCTTATGGATCTCGACCGCTACGACTTGGAAATTTTGCGCGTCATTCAGGAAGATGGGCGCATCAGTAATCAGAACCTGGCAGATCGCATCAACCTGACGCCTTCACCGTGTCTGCGCCGGTTGAATGCACTGGAAGAATCAGGGCTGATTACGGGATACCGTGCGCTGCTTGATGCAAAAAAACTTGGCCTGTCATTGATGGCGCTGATACTTATATCGATGGATCAACATACTCCGGAGCGCCTTGGCAGCTTTGAGGCCAAGATTGTTGAAATCCCGGATGTGCTGGAGTGTTTGCTGATTACCGGGCAGGACGCCGATTACCAACTCAAGGTCGTGGTTAAGGATATGGATGCTTATCAAGACCTATTGCTTAACCGCATCACTAGAATAAAGGGGGTCACTGGCGTGCATTCAAGTTTTGTATTGCGTCGTGTGGTCGACAAAACGGCACTGCCGCTCTAGCTGAATAGCATTTTGTACGGTCAATTTGAATGCGGTTTTTTTCTGACGCCAAACGGACATTACCTAATTAACAAAGGAACAACAGGGCCGGGCGATTTTGGCTGCTGCTGAACACGATTTAGTAGGCACGGTCAATGAAAAAAGTGAGTTAACGCGGAAATTGTAGCCGTGTTAACTCACCATTTAGACTTTTTTACTAGCGGTTTCCGGTTGTCCGGGCGTTTCTGAATGCGACAGCAAAGAAGCAGATATATTATTGCCCCACGGTGGGGTTGTTCAGGTTGGTCCATTCGGTCATCGATCCGGCGTAGAGCCTGGAATGCTTGTTGCCCATGATCTCGCTGGTCACGAACCAGGTACCGGAAGCCAAATGACCGGTGTTGCAGTAGGAGACGTTGCGTGCCTTCGGGTTGATGTGTAACTGCGCGTAGATTTTCCTGTATTCCTTGGCGCTCATGAATTCGCGCGCCGCGCCGACAGGCTTGACGATCGCATCGGTCGGGAAGGAACGTGCACCGGCAAGGTGACCGGCGGTCTTGTCGATCGGGGCTTTCACGATGCTCAGGAATTGCGCTGTCGGGCGGGCGTCGATGAACTCGTCGGAGCCTTTGCGCAGCCCTTCCTTGACCTGTTTCATCGAAGCCAGGATTTTCTTGTCTTCTCCGCGGGTCGCCCAGTCACCGTTCTTCGCGGAGGCCGGGTCTGTGCTGACCGGGTAGCCTTCCTGTATCCACGCGTTGACGCCCCCGTTCAGGATGGCCATCTTGTCGCGTGGCTCGCCGAAATAGCGCAACTGGAAATACAACCGGGTCGCCATATCCATCGTAAGGATGGAATCGCCGGTTGAGACGATGACCAGCGGCTTGTCGGTTTTGTTCAGGCCGAAGTCGTCCATGGCTTTCTGGAAATGTTCCGCTGTCGGGAGCTGGGCCTTGATCTTCACGCCATCGACAGTGCGTTCTTCGCGGATCTTGCCGAAGTCCACCGAGATGGCTCCGGCGATATGGCCGCCGGTTTCGACCAGGGTTTTCTTGCCGGTTGCCTTGTCGACATTGAACCTGGGTTCGGCGGTGTAAGACTTCATGTCGTCGCGTACGTCCACCACCGTCACTTCGTTCTGATGGTCCTTCAGCCACTGTGCGGTGACCAGAGGTCCCGGCAGTGTTACGGCGCCGGCGGCATGCGCTACTGCAATGGTGATAACACTTGCACCTACCCATTTTGTTATTTTCATTTTCAACCTCCCCGAAAAAATATTAGTTGGTAACGTTCCTTTAGTAGTTGACTGCATTCTCTATGAAACACAGTAATCTCTCCTCGAGACAGCGCGAAATTCTGCACGCGGAGTATATGAGTGCGCCGCACCCCGGTCAAGGTAAGTGATTGATAGTATTATAAGACTCTAATATTGATGGAGGGTAGCACCGGATCATCAAGCGGTATTTGCCTTTTTGGCCGACAGTCTATGGTACACCCGATGCCTATCCACCCGGTCGTTTGGTTCGATGACTTATAGACCAATCAGAGGGTCAGAGCGGCATAAATCCTGAGCATTTTTTCGGGCAGCGTCTTGACATGATCAACCACCATGTAGTTCTTTGCGCCGAATATTCTTGAGATATATTCGTCTGCCTTGGGATCAAGGCCGATGCAATAGGTGTGGATACCGCATTGTTGCGCTTCGATAACCGCATGCTTCAGGTCATAGCGCAGGTAATGCCGGTCGGGCATATCGACATCTGCCGGCGCGCCGTCCGTAATGGTCATCAACAGCTTCTTGCCGGAATGGTGCGCGTTGAGGTGATGGGTGGCGTGGCGTATCGCTGCGCCCATGCGGGTCGAGCGATCGCCCGACATGCCGGCAATTCTGGCTTTCGGGATATCGTCATAGGGCTGGTCGAAATCCTTGAACCGGAAATAATCTACATCCTGGCGGCCCCTGGAATTGAAGCCATGGATGGCCAGCGGATCCCCGACCGCCTCGATCGCGTCTGCAAACAGCACACAAACTTTCTGGGTGAGTTGCAGCACGGTATAGTCCTGCCCCTTTATCGGTTGATTCGCCGAACCCGAAAGGTCGAGCAGCAGCAGCACCGAAATGTCGCGGGTCTTGCGCAATGAACTCATCATCACCCGGTCATCGGGCATTTTCCCCAGCCTGAAATCGATCAGCGAGCGTATCGCGGCATTGATGTCGATCTCGTCCCCTTCCAGCTGTTTCCTGATGCGCCGCACGCCCTGGTATTGAATGGCAAGCAGAAAGTTCTTCATGCGCGTGATCACATGCTTGTTCTGCGCGGTAATGTCTTCGATTATTTTCAACTCGCCGGCCTCCACCACCCTCTCCCGCAGGGTAACCCAGGACGGCGTGCTGACTTGGCTGCGGTAATCCCATTCAGGATAGACGTAGGTATCCGCAGCGGCTGCGTCCTTGATGCGCATTTGCAGGAGGGGCTGCTTCTTGTCTTCTTCCGTCCCGGACAGGGTTTTTTCCGAGGAGATCAGTTTTAACCACGGCACATCCAGCGGGTCGATGGAATCCCAGTTTGCCGATTCCCAGAAGCTGCGGTTGTCGTCACGGTAGGGTGCGCCGGTCTTGACCGGGAGATTTTCAAGCCCGATTTTCCTGTGCCTGAACAATTGCTCAAGTCTGAAACCGAGGTCCCAGGAAAAATTATCCGCCTCCAGATCGTCCGCGCCATGGAACAGCGCGCGGCCCTGGCTGATCCAGGCATCGTCGTCCGGGTAATTTTCATCAAGCAACGCCCGTGCCAGACGGTTGAGGTAATCCGCGACGGTCTGGTTTTGCGATGGGGTGGCGCTATGCTGCCGGGTCCAGAGTGGTTTGAGACCCGGAAATTCGCGTATCGACAGGGTTTCCACCCGGGCATCCTCGATCGTGTCTACCACCGCGCGTTGCCAATTGTTGGCCAACTTGTCACGGAATTGCTGCTTCGAGTACATGATGTGTGCCGCGGCATGTGTTGCAGCCGCACGATAGATTTCCAGGCCGGTATAGCGTGTCACGCCATCCAGAACGAAGTCGTCCAAATACGCGGGCAGGTTGATGGAGGTTTTCTCGACGAAGGGCAGGCGTGTCGCGCCGATTTCGCGTTTCACAGGAATTGTTCTGATCGTGAAATCGCATCCCCACAAGGCGTGCAGATAGATCCTGATGCGCCGCTGCACGTCGCTCAACTCGGTCCGGTTGCGGGTTTCCTGCAAGTCTGGCGGGGATATCCTGGCTGTGCGGCCGAAATAATTCTGCAAACCGCGCACCAGAAGACCGGGGGAAAATTTCATCGCGGAAGAACGGCTCGGCAAGAAATCAGGCAACAAGCGGCGGACATGTATATCGGAATCCCTGCATCGATCATTTCAAAAATAGCCTGTGTTCAAAAATATTCCGGCAACCTATCCCGGTGCTGCCACAATCTTGCCGGGATGGCATGCCGATTTTAAACGCATTAGATATTTTGCTCAAATGCAACTTCAGCCGCGTGGGTTCTGCAAGGTTGGCAGGTATCCGTTCAGCCTCGCTAGTGCTTGTCGCGTGATTCGAGCACTTTGGCGAGCGAGGTAAATTTCTTTGAGCATTGCTGCCAGCTGCCTAAGGCCGGATTGCCCGGATCGAGTTGCGCTTTGCATTCGCATTCGCAGGCCGATGCGCGGTAACACCCCGCAATGTTGCTGCCCTTGCAGGTTGATGCGTATACGGAACACCGGCTATCGCAGGTGCGTGCGATAAACTCGATCTTGTGCAACTGCGCCGGCGAGAGCAGCGTTTTTGCCGGTGCCTGCGTCGCAATACCCCACGCCATCAACGCACATCCGTATGCGAAGATTATGCCGATCGGCCAGTTGAGGCGGGAGAAAAACACCCTGAGTTTCTGTCCCCATGTTGTGTCGCCCACTTTTTGTCCGATATCGAAACGCAGCAATCCCGTCGTTCCCGTCTTCTCATGCAGGCGATCGCAGGCATCGATACATTCGCCGCAGCCGATACACGGATCGGCAACTTTTATATCGGTCGGCTGGATTGCGGTAATGCAGGATGTCGCACAGTAATTGCACTTGGCGCAATCAGATGAACGGGATGCATCGTAGTTTATATGCAGGGCATCCTTGGTCTTGAACAGGATATGGCCCATGCGATAAAAGCAGGCATAGTCGCAAAAGAAATAGCGGACAAACGCGATATCGATGAATATCAGGAGCACCAGAAAAAAATACGCGTATTTCATGGACTCGGTCATTTCCGGGCTGGCGCTAAAGGTAACGAAGTCCCATATCTCGCCGTTCGGATAGAACAGCAGCAGTGGTACCAGTGCCAGAACCATCGAGGCGGCCAGAAAGATTGCCCCGAGTATCAGCCAGTTGACAACCTTGTTCTTGGCGGCGGCGACAACCATGCCCTTGCCGTCCACGCGCACATCGGCACGCTTGCCCAGGAATTTATAAGTCAGATTGTTCGCCCATTCGGAGAGCAGGTTTTGCGGGCAGGCCCATCCGCACCAGACAGCGCCTACCGTCAAATAGGTGATGATGGGGACAGTGGCGACCACGATCGCGAGTCCGGATATGAAGAAAAAGTTCGACCACCATATCTGATGGCTGAGCACATGAAAGCTCGCCGAAGCCAGGTCAACCCGGAATATTCCGAGGGCGGGGATCAGTGAAATCAGCATCAGCGTACCGATCTGGATGCTGCGTCTAGGTAAACGGTATTTATTCGCGTGCATATTGTGGTCTTGAAGTTATCTATTGGGTTAAATGGACAGGGGGGCGGGTAATCGGTTCATTTGCCGTGCAGCGCGCTTCATTTGAGCCGGGAAACTGCCAGGCATCGTATGGAAAACATTGCAGCACAGATGGACAGGCAAACCGACTTTACCGCTCCCGAATCGCGCGGTGCAAATTAGTACTCAATTGAAAGCTTATTTTATCGCGTTACAGCACATTTATCAGGTCAACTTTCAGGATTCGATCGGACAGGCCGTTTTTTCGTGATCGGTTCGCCGTTTTACAAGCGGCCATCAAAATCTCGACGACCCCGATCGGGATCCGGAAATCGCACCTTGACCGTGCCAGATCGCCCTCGATTAAATCAGTGCATTCGGGATCAGTATGGCGACTATTTCAGTCGCGTCTTTCCTCGTGCCGTGTGCTGCTTACAGCACATAAAACAGGATCGCGACATAATGCGCTGCGCTGCCTGCGAGCACGAACAGGTGCCAGATGCCGTGCGCGTGGGTAAGGCGGGTGTCGATCACGTAGAAAACAATGCCGATCGTATAGAACAGTCCCCCGGCCACCAGCCAGGCGAATCCAGCCGGACCGAGCGCGTGCAGCAGCTGGACCAGGGCCACCAGCGCCACCCAGCCCATCGCAATGTATATCAGCAACGACAGTATTCGCGCGCTATTCTTCAGCCACAGTTCCTGCAGGCTGCCGAGAACCGCCAAGCCCCACACCACGCCAAACAGCGACCAGCCCCAGGGGCCATGCAGCGTAACCAGGCAGAACGGGGTGTAACTGCCCGCGATGAGCAGATAGATACTGTGGTGGTCCAGTTCGCGCAGGATATTTTTGGCCCGTCCGCGCAGGCTGTGGTAAAGCGTGGAGAAACTGTACAGCAGAACCAGCGTGAAACCGTAAATCGAAACGCTCACGATCTTCCATGGATCGCCTTGCAGCGAAGCCAGTACGATCAGCACGACTGAGCCGGCGATCGCCAGAATGGCCCCGACCAGATGGGTGATCGCGTTGAACTTTTCCCCGTAGTACAAGATGTAGACCTTATGGGTGATTAAATTGCCTGGCATTATGCGGCCATGTCCTGGTTCATGACATGGCCAATTGGGACGGGCTGGAATGATGAACGCGGCGGGTTAAAAATATGCCGAGCCAGGCACCTTCAATTCCTGTTGGTAAAGTCCGTATAACCGTTGCGATACGGAAATTACCGGATGTAGTCTGCGCGCCCATCCGCAGCCGGAAATATAATCAACCGGATTGTTTTATCAACCGGTTTGCGTGTCACTTCAGCGGCGGGGCGCCCGACTCGATATGCACGGTATGCGTCGGGAAGGCAATCTGGGCACCATGACGGTCGATGATCCCGGCAATCTTGAGCAGCACATCCTGTTTGACTTCATGGAAGTGGATCCATTCCTTTGTCCTGGTGAATGTGTAGATGAAGAAGTCCAGGGAAGAGGGGCCAAAGGTGTTGAAGTTAACGATCAGGGTCTGGTCCGCATCGATCTCTGCGTGATTCTGCAGCATGGTCTTCACCTCTGCCACGATTGTGTCCATCATGCCGATGTCTTCGTAGCGGATGCCGATCGTCTCATGGATGCGGCGATGGGTCATCCGCGATGGGTTCTCCACCACGATGGTGGTGAACAGGGCGTTTGGCACGTAGATCGGGTTCTTGTTGAATGCACGGACCCGCGTGTGACGCCAGCTGATGTATTCCACCGTACCCTCGATTTGTTTATCCGGCGAGCGTATCCAGTCACCCACGCTGAAAGGGCGGTCCAGGTAGATGGTGAGTCCCCCGAAGAAATTGGCCAGCAGATCCTTGGCGGCAAAACCGATGGCGAGGCCGCCGATGCCGCCTGCGGTCAGTATTCCCGAAACGCTGAAGCCGAGGGTTTGCATCGCCACCAAGCCGGTCAAGATGATAACCGTGAGATGGGCCAGCTTCGACAGTGCATCGATGGTGGTGCGATCCACTTCGCCGCCGTCTTTTTCATGTATCGCGACGAAGTTGAGGGCGGTGTTGCGAATCAGGCGGATCAGAAACCAGGCGAGGCAGACGATGATGCCCACATCGCGGATGTGCGGCACTGAATCGAAGATGGCCGCATCGGTCTCTTTGCCCGCGATGTCGGCCGCATAGGTAATGCCGATCAGCCAGATGACGAC
>Ga0307375_10001248_pt1 | contig 28242 bp, 22 predicted proteins | sample TR1MG_FD_202531 | JGI IMG/M metagenome (GOLD analysis project Ga0307375, IMG submission 202531) | Soil microbial communities from Risofladan, Vaasa, Finland - TR-1 | ecosystem: Environmental > Terrestrial > Soil > Coastal area > Acid sulfate soil | place: Finland: Risofladan, Vaasa | collected...
CCGGACCCAACATTGGTTTCAAAGATCCAGCCCGGCACGTTTTCGACCGAAGCCTTGACGGAGTCGCGAAGTAATTGCGCAGCCACACTCACGCGCCACTACGCTTGCGTTCCGTGGAGTCCCCGGCAGACGGCTGTTCGGGGGTTACCGGTAGATCCGTTAGGAGTGCGTTCTCTAGAAGAGTTGCCGCTCTAGTTCCCAGCGCTCACCGCGTTTAACTATCGCACGCAGAAAAGTCCGGGAAGACATGGGATCCGTCCCTGGTACGCCTCCGCTTGCGTACCCGGAAGTCAAACTGGAGCTGGCGAAGGGATTTGAACCCCCGACCCTCTGATTACAAATCAGATGCTCTACCAGCTGAGCTACGCCAGCAATGCTGGAACTCCCCTACCGCTTTCAAGCGCAAGGCGCTCCGAAACCTTCCCGGCGTCCGGGACAAAGGTCAAAGGTTAGCACACCGTTCGTCGGGCGTGCAACCAAACCTCCCTCGCACACGGGTGCTATCGCGGGTTCCTGCGCTTTCAAAAATCCTCACAGGCTATCCCGACAGCGCGGATGCTATGATTCAGCACCGAGAATGATTTTACCTGAAAACCCATTTGCTGGCTATTCCAGCCGGCATCGTTCCGATACTGGTCTTGGCCATAGTGAAAAGGCCAATCTAAATCCCAGGAGCTCGTCGTCCACGTTGGCGGCTGAGCCCGGCATTACGCTGCGATGAAAACCCGCACACGACGCCTGATTGTTGTCCTCTCCGTACTCGCCGTATTACTCGCCTTCGGTGTGGCGGTCTTCCTGCGAAGCCGCGGAGCGCCCGAGGCCGCTCGCCTTCTGCCCGATGGCGACGCCGTAATTTACGTCAACCTCAAGAACATCCGAAGACTGACGTCGTTCACCAACGAACCCGAACCGCAACACGATCCCGAGTATCAGCAGTTCATCAATGAGACCGGATTCGAATTTGAGCGCGACCTCGATGTCGCCGCGTTCACCGTGCACTTCACCGGTCCTAACAACGAAAAACGCTATTCGGAAATTTTCATCGGACGCTACGACGGCGCGCGCATGTCGGCCTACCTGCGCAAGCTGGCAAAGTCGGTCGAGCGCTATCGCCAGTTCGACATCTACGACATCCCGGTCGAAAACCGTACGGTGCGAGTCGCCCTGCTTGGTATCGACGAAGCAGCCGTTTCCAACATGGATGACCCCGCAGTCATCCATGGCATGATCGATCGCTACCTGAAGTTGGCGCTGCCATTTGGCGGCCCTTCGCTGGTGCGCGAGTACTTTCGCCGTGTTCCATTCGGCAGCCTGGTCTGGGGCATCGTACGCATTCCTGCTTCTCCCAATGATCCACGGCAGGCGCGCTCAATGACCTTGCCGGGCGGGATCGATATCTTCGTCCCTTCCGAAAGCGTCATGGTCGCCTCGATGCGTTTCCTTGGCGCAATCCATGCCCGCGCCGAGTTCATTACCCAGTCGGAGGCGGACGCCAAGCAATTCACCGACCAGGCGGGGACGTTCCTCGCGCTCTTCCGCACCATCGAAGCAAGCGCGCAACTTCCGGGCTCCGATCCCGACGTGAAGGCCGTCTTCGATTCGTTGAAGGTCGAACAGGACAAAAACAAGTCCGTACTCAGCGCCACCATTCCCGTCGGCTTCTTGAAGAAACTTTTTTCCGAGCCCCCGAGCTCGCTGGCTCCGCAGAGCGAACCGCCAACACCTGCTCCGGCAGAGAAATCAAAACCGAAACCACCAGCAAAAACGAAAAAGCGTTGAGTCGCCATAGGGCCATTGGCCCGTACAAATGCGAAGGTCCGCGTTACGCATCTCCCGCGCAATGGCCCAGAGACACGAATGCCGGAGCGAGTAGCTCCGGCGACTGGACCGTTTACAGACCCTGATTAGTTGTCGATCTTGGCTGCGCTGGCCAGAGTGGTGCGCAGATAGCGGTGCGGATTGACCGGCACGTCGTTGATGCGAACTTCGTAGTGCAGGTGAGCGCCGGTTGTGCGTCCGCTTTCCCCAACATATCCGATGATCTCGCCACGCTTGACGTGCTGGCCGGGAGCTACCGCATACGCCGATAGATGGCCGTAGAGAGTCGATATTCCGTTGCCGTGGTCGATCTTCACAGTCCGGCCGTAGCCGTTTTCGAAGTCGGCAAAAGTCACGATTCCGTCGGCTGGCGCAATCACGGGTGTTCCATACCCGGTGGCGATGTCTATGCCGCTGTGGTAAGCGCCTTCCCCGTTGAACGGATCAATGCGCTCGCCAAACGAACTGGTGATGCGTCCGGTAACCGGCCATAGCGTTGGAGCGGCAGATGCACGCACCCAGTCCGCAAGCGAGACGGTGTGCTTGAAACCCATGCCAATGCCGGCGGCGGCAACCCCGCTCATCGCCGACGTGCGCAGCGCATACAACTCACTCAGGGAATTCTTGTACTGGTCCGTCTTCACGCCGTCCGCGTTAGGCGTCAGTTTGGAGTTCGTCTTCAGCCCGTAAATGGCGGAGACTTCGCCGGCGATGGAACCCAGCGAGGCGACCTGCACATCTTTTTCGCGAGAGACTTTTTCAAGCTGCGAGTAGCGCGTGCGAAGCTGTTCTTTTTCGCTGCGAAGCTCATTGAAGCGCGAGACTTTCAGCAGCATGCGTGTATACGAACCCGCCATCCCCGTGATGGTGAACATGCCGATCAGTGCGCCGGCCATGAAGACGTAGAGATAGTGAACGGGAATAGGGATCTTGCGGAGTTGTCCCTCCGCATCACGCGCAACAAAAAGAATATAGAACCGCTTCCGCAATGCTCACTCCAGTGGTTTCTGCGGCCTGCCGGACAAGTGCGCGCATAGATTGCACTCGTCAATTGGAATTCGGAGGCCTTACTACGGACTTATCGGTCCACAGCGGGGAGGAACCGAATGAGCGACGGTCTTGCTAAGCCGCCTAGCTCAGCCCAACAAAGCGTTCGACGCCAAACCGTAACAGAGGGGTAATGGAGGTGTCAATCATCCCGAAGGTATCATCCCTGTTATATTTCCCGTTACTGTCCAGTAATCACTTAGTACATATTATCGCCCAAGCCATCGTACCTCAGTAAGTTACCGGCGGAAGAGGTAGCTGATCTTGATGAAAAACTGTTTTCCGTCATTCGTGAAAATATCCGGACGACGTAGGAGAGAGGTGGTGTTGGGATCGCACTCGGTGGTTCCGGGAATGTGGACGCAAAGACTGGGGTCGACGTTTTCGAGGTTGGAGTTGAAGCCGACGTAGACGGCCGTGCCGGGATGCACGAGGTAGGTGATGAGGAAGTCGTAGTTCATGTTTTTCGTCGTTTGCAGCGACGAATAGGTTGGGTTCGCCAGCAGTCCGTTGTACTGCGCAATGAGGCGGAAGGAGAGCGTGCGGTTGTATTGGTAGTTCCACTTGCTGCGGATGATGTGGTTGTTGTAAACGGCGTGACCGAGACGGTTGTGGACGACGCGGTCGAGGATGTAGGTGTTATCGATCTGGAGAGAACCGGTGGGCTTGATGGTCAACGTCTGGTTGATGGCGGTCTCGTCGCCTTCATTCGGGAGCTGCCCATCGGGAACCACGACGTTCACGGCGCCCTGACGGAAGATCTTCAGGTTGTAGGCGAGCTGGCGAATCGGGCTGGTCCGGAAGACGAACCCGACGATGTCCTGAATGAATTTCCGATTGGACGGCAAGCCGGTGAAGTCCTGGGGACGAAGCGTATCGCTCTCTACGCCGAAGATAGGCGCGACAACCGTGTTGCCCGCAAGGACGAAGGCGTAGTCGCCGTTGAAGTTGTATTCAACACCTGTGCCGGTGTGATCCCAGATGCGTTCGGCGTTGAGTTCGGGACCGTGCCAGCGGAGAAACTTCCGGTTCGGCTGCCAGTAGAAATGGTAGTAGGTGCTGGTGCGGCGGATGTCCGTACGCGGCACAAAGCCGGCCTCGGTGCGGAAATTAGCGCCGATGTCCTGGTACTCGGTGACGAGCGTGAAGCGCCGGCCTTCACCGTCAAGCAGCACGTCGTGGTTGGCCCCGTAGAGGTAGCCATCCGTGGGGTTCCAAGTGGTGCTGACGACTCCGCGATAGAGGAACGTCCAGTTTTTTCCCAGTCGCAGGTTGGTATCGATGCCGCCAACGCGGTTGTATGCGCCATTGAATTCGCGATCGGTATAGATGACGCCGACACTGGAGTTCTTGCCAATATCGTGGCTGATGCGCCCGACGGTGAAGTAGGCGCGCTTGCCGAAGTTGGGATCGTTGTCGGGGACGATCTTGCCAGGGGAGCGATCGTCGGCAAAGAGCACTCCGATATTCCACGGCCCCTGCTTGCCGGTGAGGCGGACGCCGTATTCCGGATCGGCGATGCGACGGGTAAACAGCAGACGCGTGGACTGGAATCCGTTGAGCGATTCGAAGTAGTTCGAGTTCTCCAGGAAGAACGGTCGCTTCTCCGGAAAGTAAACCTCGAAGCGCTGGTTGACGGTGTTCTGTGGATCGTCCGATTCAACCTGGCTGAAGTCGGGGTTGAAGGTGGCGTCGAGCACGAGGCTGTCGTGGAGCACCAGTTTGGCGTCCAAACCCGCCTTGCCGTCGAAGGTCTTGGAGGCATAGCGCGGATTCGCCGGATCGCGGTCGTCGATGGAGCGATAGGTACGCGACGAGACGTAGGGGATGAACTGCATGTTGCGTCCGGGCGAGACCTCGTTGATGCCTGTCAGCAAGCCTTCCTGATTGAGACGGCCGGAGATGGAGGCCTTTACTTGCGGCCAAAAGTCGTATTCGTCGTTTCGCGCAATGTAGCGAACGAAGGTTACGCCCCACACCTGATGCGGCAGCGGACGAAAACGAAGGCTGCGAAACGGAATCTCCTGCAAGACAATGTAGCCCTGCCGGGTGACGCGGCCAGAGGAGTTCCAAACGGTGTCCCACGAGGTATCGGGGCCGTTGCCGCCCTCGGTCCAGAGGGCGTCGGCCTGAATGCCGAGGGGATTGTTGGCGAACTGGAGGCCGTGGCGCTCATCGTGAAAGGTGTCGAGGGTGAGCTCGACGAAGTCGTCCTGATAGATGTCTTCGCGGCGCGCCATGTGGGCGCGAATCTTCCCGGGCTGCGAATCGAAACAAACCCAGACGACGTAGAGATTCTGCTTGTCGTAGCCGATATAGGCGTCGGTGTGCTGCGTGGGCGTGGCGCCATCCTGCGGCTGGGCTTCGGTGAAGCTGGTGATGCGGGCCATCTCACGAGCATTGCCCGATGGTTCCATGAGGAGAAATTCGTCAAGCGTGGGGCGGTGTGAGATTCGCGGAACGCGCACGGCGGGATGAGGGATGCCCGATCGTGGCGCAACCTTCACGATCGCCGAACCTTCCGTGGAGGACAGCTTGGACTGGGAATCCACTGCCCGTGCCCGGAATGAATAAGCACATATCAATATGAACAGGACACGGGCAAAAGATTTAGTCATACAAATATGAAGCTCCACTCCACGGACGCGAAAATAAAGACGGACACCCGGGCGATTGGTTAGCCGAACAGGCGAACCAGGAGTGTCAAAAGCTAATACGAACGGCGGGGCGTGAGAGTTCAAAAATCTGAAAAGCGAAAACGGCTGCATCACAAACGAGCGTGAAACTTAAGCCCGAAAGTGTTCAAAAGTGAACTGCCGTTAGTTTTTGCGGCTTCTACTATTCTGCCCGTCCCCAGTCCAACCAAGGAGATTTGAGATGAAGAAACTCATGCTGGTTATTTGCATGTTGAATATGGGCAGCCTGTGCTGGGCGCAAGCGCCACCACTGAACTCGGCGGGACTCTTCGCCGTTCTGGGTTCTTCAACGGTCACTTGTACGGGCGTGTCTACGATAACCGGAGACGTGGGCGTCAGCCCCGGCTCCGCGATTACGGGTTTTCCTGCACCGTGCACGATCGTTGGAGGAACACTCCACGCGGCTGATGCGGTTGCGCTCCAGGCTCACAGTGATGCCGCGCTTGCATATGCTGCTCTTGTCGCGGAAGAGTGTCCCCTCGCAAACAACTTAAGTGGCCAGGATTTGGGTGGGATGACCCTTCCGACAGGCGTCTATTGTTTCAATACCTCGGCTCAGTTAACCGGAATACTAAACCTTACGGGCGCAGGCCCTTGGATTTTCCAGATAGGGAGCACGCTCATAACGGGGACCAACTCCGCTGTTCTCATCAATGGAAATAGTGAGGGCTGCTCGCCGGGAGTGTTTTGGGGAGTCGGTACCTCCACTACTTTGGGCACGGGAACTCAGTTCCAAGGAGTCATTCTTTCGCTCGTCAGTGACACTGTGGTAGCAGGTGCAAACGTGTCTGGCGGAGTTTTCGCGCTGACTGGCGCAGTGACGCTGGATACCAATACGGTCAATGCATGCAATGCTGCGACCAACCCTGAGAACGGCGGGACTGGAGCCATCAAGGTAACCGGCGGTGGTCAAATCCAAGTGCCTGATCCCACATCCCCGGGCAAAGCGAGCTTCGGTTTCAACGCTGGAATGGGCGGTGATGGCCACTTCAACTATGTCAACCATGTGACCGGCCTCCACGTGAATGGCCCGGTCGACAAAGTCGCGGTGATCGCATACAACCCTGACGGTTCACCGAAAACAGTTTTGTTCTCGGGCACCTGCGGCGGAACTTGCACCTTCAGCGTGACGGTGGAAGACCACGGCGAGCCTGGCAGGAATGATCAGTTTGGTGTCACAGTGGCCGGTCCGGAGACGGAAGTCACATCGCTGCGCGTAATCAGCAACGGGAACATTCAGTTCCATCCCTCTAAGCCTTCCAAGCATTAGAGGCATGCTGAAGTAAATGTCACGGGGACGGGGCTAATGTGGCGTACGAGTTCGGCATCGCGATTACCGATGCTGGTAACTTGGCGACCATTCAGGCTGGTGTGCTGGAGGAGATGCTTAACTCCTGGTTGTTGAGCACGACCATGGTACGGGTGGGGAAATCGGTGCCGTTATTGGTCAATTGACCAGTGGACAGATTGGCGGTGGCATTCAGGACCGTGGACTGGTCGTGATCTTCCGCCAAGGCACCGCCCACCCGTCACACACAAGCGGTAAACGCAGTGACGCGTGTGAACCAGATTCGATTTGTGTGTTCCACGAGGCAGAATGCGAGAGGGATAGTGTTTGTGGCGGTCGGGTTCGAGGATTGGATGACGGTCTGTGACTGAATCGCTAAACATCCCCGACTCGAAAACTACCCCACTCTTCGCTTCGCCTGAGGGGACACGCTCAGGGGGGCGAGGTGAAGGAAAATGTTTGACGGAACCACCCGAGAACTACCGCCAGCGCATTACTCAAATACGGGGCGGTTCTCGTTTATAGTAGAAATACCTTGTCTATCACTGAACATCATCTTGTTGAGCGCATTCGCAACCAGTCGCTGGCAAGCCTGCCTAAGCGGCGCTCGGGCGCGGGCAGCGTGCTGGTTGGGATTGGCGACGACTGCGCCGTGCTGGATATTCCGAGCGGACACGAGACGCTCGTCACCACCGACTTCAGCCTGGAAGGTATTCACTTCCGGCGCGAGTGGCATTCGCCGGACACCATTGGCCATCGTTGCCTGACGCGCGGTTTGAGCGACATCGCGGCGATGGGCGGCGAACCGGTGGCGGCGTTTCTCTCGCTGGCCGTACCGGCGGAGACTCCGCAGCGCTGGATCGATCAGTTCATTGCAGGCATGTTGCATCTCGCCAAACGTTTCGGCGTCACGTTGGCCGGTGGAGATATAGCGCAGTCTCCCAATGGCGTATTGGCGGATATTTGCGTGGTGGGCTCGGTGCCGGCGGGCAAGGCGATTCTGCGTTCCGGTGCACGGCCGGGCGACCGCATCTTTGTCACCGGAGAACTGGGCGCTCCGATTGCGTTGCTGGAAGAGATGTTTGCCGTGCCCAAGCGAAAGTTCCGTCCGGCATCATACCCGGCGCACTTCTATCCGCAGCCGCAAGTGGAGGTGGGACGCTACCTCCGCGAGAAGGGAATTCCGAGCGCGATGATCGACATCAGCGACGGACTTTCCACGGACCTGGCTCGCATTTGCGAGGAGAGCGGAGTGGGCGCCGTGATCAGCGCCAACGCCGTTCCGGTGGCATCGCTGGGAAGGCATGAAGTGGACTTGCGCCACGCGCTGCACGGCGGCGACGAATATCAACTGCTGTTTACGGCTCCGCTGAAGCGCCGCGTGCCGAACGTGATTGCGGGTGTGCCGGTCACACTGATTGGCTACATCGACGAGAGCGGCGAGCTGGCGATTGAACACGAGAACGGCTATACCACCGAACTGGAACCCGAGGGGTGGGAACATTTCTCCGCCGGCGCCAAGAGCAAGGTCCGCACGACGCGCAAATAGGTCGTCGGTCGTTAGTCGATGGTCGTCAGCCAAAACGACAACAGGACGTCCGCAAAGAAACGAACTGCGCGCGAAAACGATAGCGCGGCTCGGAGTCAAACCCCAGACGGCTGTTCCTTCCCCACGGGGTTTCGATGTATGCTTCACGGCATGTACCGCCGTGCCCTCCTCTTCCTGCTGTTGGCCACCACCGTAGCCGCGCAACAACCATCCGCACCGGTGAAGGCCACACCTCCGCCGTCGTTTGACCAGTTGGTCGCGGACGCACAACAGGCACTGCCTCCGTTCGAAAGAATCGCGCAGATGAAGCGGCCGGACCTGGTGCAGGTGAATTCGATCGATCCCTCGATCAAGGTGAATTTTCCGCTCGCCACAGCGAACAATTTCCTGCACACGCCGATTTATCACAGTCCCAAGCCATACCTGGAGCGGCCCGCGGCAGAGGCCCTGGTGAAAGCAAACCAGGAGTTGCACAAACTGGGGTTTGGTTTGTTGATTTATGACGCCTATCAGCCGTGGTGGGTAACGAAGCTGCTGTGGAGCGCGATGTCTCCGCAATATCGTCAGTTCCTCGGCGACCCCACGGGGGGAACCATCCAGAACCGCGCCTGCGCAGTGGACCTGACGCTCTACGATGTGAAGACAGGACTTCCGGAGCCGATGCCGAGCGCTTACGACGAACTGGGCGAGAAGGCATCACCGAGCTACCAGGGCGGCGACCAGCAGGCACGACTAAACCGAAGTCTGTTGATCACGACGATGCAGAAATACGGCTTCACGGTAAGTCCGACGCGGTGGTGGCACTTCGAATATAAGTACTGGCAGAAATATCCGGTGCTGAACATCGGCTTCCAGGACGTTCCGCCGCCACAGACCAACGATCCGTGCGTGTGCCAAGATCCGGTTCCAATTTCCACTCCGGACGCGCCATACACGGAAGAGGCGCGCAAGGCCAGGATCAGCGGAACGGTGAGCTCGTGGATGTTCCTCGGGGCGGACGGGATTCCGCGGCAGATCATCGTCTTCAAACCGCTTGGACATGGCCTGGATCAGAAGGTGATCTCGACGCTGATGAACTGGCGATTCGAGCCGGCGAACCTGGACGACAAGCCAATTCCACAACTGCTCTCAATCGACTCCGACTTCCACTATCACCCGGGATTCAACGGAGGCGCGCCGGCAGCAAAACCGGCTCCGCCTTCGAAGAAGAGAACAATACCAACAAAGAAGTAACGGCGAAGACGATCAGCGCGCGGGGTGCTCGTTGGCGCGGATGCAACGCGCATAGTGCGCCGGGCCTAAGGGGTCGAGCGACGGCAGGGCGCGCGTACACTCGGCGATCCTGATGCCGCAACGCGGCTCGAAGGCGCATCCGGGCGGAAGGCTGGCGATGGATGGCACCGTGCCCTCGATGGTGCGCAAGGGCGCGCCGCGGTCGGTGGCCAGCGTGGGCACGGAAGTGAGCAGTCCACGCGTGTAGGGATGCGCCGGGTGAAGAAATACTTCGCGGGACGGACCTGTCTCGACGATGGAACCTGCGTACATGACGGCAATCCGGTCGCTGACCTGCGACACGACCGCCAGGTCGTGCGAGATGAACAGCATCGCCAATCCAAAGCGCTTGCGAAGCTCGGCGAGTAGTTCGAGGATCTGCGCCTGCACGGTGACGTCGAGCGCCGTGGTCGGTTCGTCGGCAATGAGCAGCGCTGGGCGGTTGACGATGGCCATGGCAATCATCACGCGCTGGCGCTGTCCGCCGGAGAGTTGATGCGGGTAGTCACGCGCGCGCTGTTCGGCGTCGGGGATGGCAACATCGTTCAAGGCCTGCACGGCCCGCTCCCACGCCTCACGTTTGGAAACTCCGCCGTGAGCCGTGGCGGCCTCGGCAACCTGTTCACCGACGCGCATAACGGGATTCAGCGCCGTCATCGGCTCCTGGAAAATCATGGACGCCCGTGCACCGCGCAACTGCTGCATCTCGCGCGGGCTGGCCGCAAGTACCTCGCGGCCTTCAAAAACAATGCTGCCGCTGGCGCGCGCCTGCGGAGGCAACAAGCGCATCATCGCCAGCGACGTGACCGATTTGCCGGAGCCTGATTCTCCAACCAACCCGAGCACCTCTCCGGCGGCGATCGAAAAACTGACATCGCGCACAGCAACCAGGGGGCCGCCATTGGCAGGGAATTCGACCGTCAGATGCTGGACATCAAGCAGCGAAGCCATGCGGCTATCGTAACAACTTTCCGGGAGCCGCACGGCGGGAAGATGGCGCGACTACTGTCCAAGGATGAGCGGCATTGGCACGATTGCTGGCTTGTAATTCACAAATAGATATTGAAGCAACGCCCAAGTCTTGGCATGATGTCGGCCACCATGACACAGGCACTTGCCCACCCATTGCTTTCAAAACATCGCATCGAAGCCCTCAGCGACGGCGTCTTTGCGATTGCGATGACGCTGCTGGTGTTGGAGATCAAGGTGCCGGACCTGGCGCGACACGCTCCGAGCTCTGCGATTTGGCAGGGATTGGGATCGCAGTGGGCGGTGATTTTCGCCTTCGTGATGACGTTCGTGCTCGCTGCGGTCTTCTGGTCGTCGCAGCACATGATGCTGAACGCGCTGGCGCATTTGACGGCGCCGCTGCTGGTGATGAATTTGTTCCTGCTGATGTTCGTTTCGCTGCTGCCCTTCTCGACGGCGATGTTGGGACACTTCGTCAGCTCGCCGGTGGCAATCGCGATCTACCTGGTCAACCAGCTTGCCATCAGCAGCGGCGTGGGCGCGCAGATGCTCTACGGTCTGCGCCACAAGCTGATCATGGAAATGGACCCGCATCGGTTGCAAAGGCTGAAAGCCCGGGTATACGCCGTGCCCGTGGGGTGCGTGGCTGCGCTGGGCTTTGCGGCGATTGCGCCGCAGTACGCTTTTCTTGGCTTCGCGCTGGTGATTGTCGCCGTGCGCCTGTGGGTAAAGCGAGGGGCACGGCTCGCGCCGGAACCGCGTCGCTCTTGACGCTCGCGTTATAATCCGGGCCACCTATGCCCATTCAAAAATCCGCACTTGATCGCCGTAACTTCCTTGCCGTCACCACCCGCATGGGCCTTGCCACCACGCTGCTTCCGGGCGTGCTGTGGGCACTGGCCGAAGAGCACAAAAAGATCACCAAGGAGATGATCGGCCAGGCAGCCGAGATCGCCGATGTCGATATTCCCGACGCGGACAAGGACATGATGCTGGAGGCGCTGAACGGCGCGGTGAAGGATTACGACGCCGTCCACGCGCTGCACTTGGCGAACGGCGTCGAGCCGGCCATCCTTTTCAACCCATTGCTGCCAGGAATGAAGATCGACTTTCCAAGGCGGCCGCCACGACTGTCGCGCGTGGCCGTGCCGGCTGCGCCGAAAAATATTGAGGACATCGCGTTCTACAACGTGCGGCAGTTGGGAGAACTGGTACGCACGAAGAGGGTGTCTTCCGTGGCGCTGACCGAGATGTATCTACAGCGGTTGAAGCGCTATGACCCGATCCTGAAGTTCGTGATCACGTTGACGGAGGATCGCGCGATGGCGCAGGCGAAGGAAGCCGATCGCGACATTGCCGCCGGAAAATATCGCGGGCCGCTGCATGGACTGCCGTGGGGCGCGAAAGACCTGCTGGCCGTGAAAGGCTATCCAACGACGTGGGGCGCAGGTGGATTTGAGCACCAGATGATCGACGAAGACGCAACCGTGGTGCAGCGGTTGGATCGCGCCGGAGCGGTGCTGATCGCCAAGCTGACGATGGGCGCGCTGGCCATGGGCGATGTGTGGTTCGGCGGCACGACGAAGAATCCCTGGAAGACCGATCAGGGCTCGAGCGGATCGTCGGCCGGTCCGGCCTCGGCAACGGCGGCAGGATGCGTTGCCTTCGCGATTGGCACGGAGACACTAGGTTCGATTTCGTCGCCCTCGACGCGCTGCGGCGATACGGGACTGCGTCCGACGTTTGGCCGCGTGCCGCGCACCGGGGCCATGGCGCTCAGTTGGAGCATGGACAAGATTGGGCCGATCTGTCGCGCGGTGGAAGACTGCGCTGTAGTGCTGCAAGTAATTCACGGTCCCGATGGACACGATGGCACGGTGCACGACATTCCATTCACATGGGACGCCGGGCTGGACATTCATTCGCTGCGTGTTGGGTATCTCAAAGACGCGTTTGAGGAAGTTCCGAAGGCACCCCCGGCGGCGGAAGACACTCCGCAGAGAAAACAGTTCCGCGAGATGCGCGTGGAGCAGATGAAATACGACAACGCCGCGCTCGACGTTCTGCGGAATAAACTCGGGCTGAAGCTGATTGAAGTGAAACTGCCGGAGTTTCCCTATCAGAACCTGTTGCCGATCCTCAGCGCCGAAGCCGCGGCGGCATTCGATGAACTGACGCGCAGCGGTCGCGACAAGCTACTGACCGCCCAAGGCAAGAACGACTGGCCGAACACCTTCCGCGCCGCACGCTTCATTCCCGCCGTGGAGTACATCAACGCCAATCGCGCGCGCACGCTCGGCATGGAGAAGATGGCGGATATATTCAAACAAGTCGATGTCATCGTGGCTCCGACAAACGGCAGCCCGCAACTGATCATCACCAACCTGACGGGGCACCCGGCGGTGATTCTACCGGACGCGTTCCGTCCGGACGGAACGCCCACGAGCCTGACGTTCCTCGGCAACCTCTTCCGCGAAGACCAGGTGGCGGCGGTGGCCAAGGCGTATCAGGATGCAACGGACTGGAACCTGCGGCATCCGGAGAAGATCGAGGCGGCGCCGGAAGTAAAGAAGTAGCCCGAAGAAAGAAAGTGGCCCAATAAATAAGCCCGGTGGATGCCGGGCTTATTTGCTTGATGACAGATTCTCTTACAACGCTTTCGCGCGCTTCAGCCGTGCCACCGTGCGCTCACGTCCGAGGTTGACCATAACGGCGAAGAGCGACGGAGCCACGGCCTGTCCGGTCAACGCGACGCGGGAGCCGTTGATAAGCGCTCCGGCCTTCACGCCTTTTTCCGACGCGAAATCGCGCAGCACCTGTTCGGTGCTCTGCTCGGTAAACGCGGCGGCTTTCTCGTAGCGCGACGCCAGTTCGACCAGCATCTCGCGCACCGCCGGGTCCTTGAGGAATTTCTCGACCGCAGCAGGATCGTTTTCGTAGGTGTCACTGAAGAACGCGCGGAACGATCCGGCAAAATCTTTCAGGCTGCGGGCGCGTGACTTGACGAGTTCGATGGTGGCGACGAGTTGCGCGCGGTTGGATGTGCCCGGCACGAGTCCCGCCTTCTTCCATTCTTCTTCCACCAGCGGCAGCAATTTCTCCGACGGATAGGCGCGGATGTATTCGGTGTTGAACCAATCGAGCTTGGGGCGATCAAAGACGGCGTTGGAGTGCGCGATGCCATCGAGCGAAAAGAGTTCGATGAGTTCGCGGTCGCCCAGCACTTCCTTGCTCGAGTCCTTGGGAGTCCAGCCTAGCAAGGCGAGGAAATTGCGGAAGGCTTCCGGCACGATGCCTTCGTCGCGATAAGCCATAACACTGGTGGCGCCGTGACGCTTGGAGAGACGTGTCTTGTCCGGCCCGAGGATGAGCGGCACATGCGCGAAGATGGGGCAGGGCACTCCGAGCGCCTCGTAGAGCATCTTCTGCTTGGGCGTGTTGGAGAGGTGATCGGCGCCGCGCAGAATGTGGGTCATGCGCATGTCGATGTCGTCGGCCACGACGGAGAGGTGATACGTCGGCACGCCGTCCGAACGGAGCAGCACGAAATCCTCAATCTCCTCGTTCTGAAACTCGACCTTGCCGAAGACGGCGTCATCGAAGACGGTTGATCCGTGTTCCGGCACCTTGAAGCGAACGGCTGCGGGCTCACCGGCCTGCTTGCGACGGGCAGCCTCGGCCGGATCGATCTTGCGGCAGGTTTCCGGGTACATGGGCGTTCGGCCTTCGTTGGACGCCTTGGCGCGATAGTCGTCCATCTGCTCCTTGGTGCAGAAGCAGTAATAGGCGTGGCCGTTGGTGACCAGTTTTTCAGCCGCGCGGGCGTAGAGATCCATGCGCTGCGACTGGTAGAACGGGCCTTCGTCCCAGGTGATGCCAAGCCAGCTCAGCCCTTGCAGGATGCCGTCGACCATTTCAGAGGTGGAGCGCTCAAAGTCCGTGTCTTCAATGCGAAGGATCAGTGTTCCACCGACGTGGCGGGCATAGAGCCAATTGAAGAGTGCGGTACGAGCTCCCCCGACGTGAAGGTATCCGGTGGGCGAGGGCGCAAACCGGACACGAACGCCTCCGGTGGTGGACGAAAGCGGGGTTGGGGAGGGGTTGGACGAAGAATTCTGGCTGAAATCTGACATAGGGGACGTTTCCAAGTTGTGCAAAAAGATGATGTTACGCGTTTCAGCGGCAGGGCGGCAAGGGAGGCGGCGGGTCGTTCTGGCCCGAAAAGGTGCAGGCTCTATCAGTAAAATCGCGTTGTTACCAGACTAATAATTGACGTAAGTGCGCGAAAACACTATATTTTGGCCACTGTGTTACGGATTTATCTCCCCTTGTCGTCATCGAAAACATGAGCATCCCAGTTCCAGGTAGCGTTCTCGTTCCCGGCAGTGCGGCATTGGTCTTCCTGCTGGTGGTGAGCTATCTGTATCGCCAGGCAAGGGAAATGCAGTTTCGGCTCTGGCAATTTGCGTGGGGCGCATACTTCGGTTACTTCCTGTTTATCTCCATCGACAACATAAGCCCTTGGTGGGTGTGGCCCGCCGTGGGCCGGATCCTGATCGTCGTGATGGCTACGCTGCTGCTGATGTCGAGCCGCGTTCAGCAAGGAGCAATACGCATAGCGCCACGCATGATGGAACTGGGCCTGACGTTAGCGGGTTCGCTGTGGGCGGTGGCGGGAGTGGCTCCATGGACCGCTCGGGCGATGGACGGGTTGGTCATCGTACCGGAGATCGCCTTTGCGGCGCTGCTGTTGTTTGTCGCGTGGCGTTTCTACCGCCTGGGACGTGTGCGCGACTCGGTGGGGTTCCGGCTCTTCTCATTCTCGTTGTGCGCATGGGCCGCCCTGCTTAGTACACGCCAAATCCACGGCATGGAGAGTTCGCTGGTGGAGTTGGCGGGCGTGTTCAGCGTGATTCCCGAGATCCTGCTGGGGCTCTCGATGGTCATGGCAATTGTGGAGTACGAGCGCGGCATGATCCAGGAAAACGCGTTGGCTCTCTCCACGCTGGATGCGGACACGACACGGGCGCTTGCCGCGGAAGAAATCGCGCCAGCCGTGGGAAAACTGCTGGAGCGCATGATGCCCGCGGCCAAGGTGCAGAGCGCGCTGATCTGGATAGACGATCCGCTGCGCAGCATTCTGCCTGCGGTCTATCGCGGCCTCTCGCCGTATTTGTCTCTGCATCTGCAGACGCCGGAACTGGGGGACGCAATTTCCAAGGCTTGCTATCGGCGCGGCGGCATTGCCACCATCCGCTCGGTGGTCGGCATGGATCGCCTTGGGAGGCAGCAGAGCGAACAGGGGTTGGAAGAGCTGAAGAGCGCCCTGCTGCGCGAGGACGTAAGAGCCTTCACGGCCATCAGCCTGGAAGGTCGCCAGCGGCAGATTGGATTCATACTTCTGCCTCATCCGCAAAGCCGCACCTTCGGCGCGGGCGAACTTCGCGTGCTGCTCGGACAGGCAAAACAGATCAGTGCCACGCTCGACAACTACGTGCTGATGCACGAAACACAGCGGCGCACGCGCGAGCACGAGATGCTGACGCAAATCGGACAGGTCGTCAGTTCGCGGCTCGATCCCGACGAAGTTCTGAAAGCAATTCACAAGGAACTGGCGCGACTCTTCGACACCAGCAGCTTCTACGTCGCCTTCGCCGACGGCAACGATATCCGGTACGAGTTCGAAACCGTGGATGGCGTGGTGCAGCCAAAACGCATGCGCCCGTCGGCGAGCGGACTGGCCGAATATATTCTGCGCACCGGCGACCCCATTCTGCTGCGTTCGGAGATTCAACAGGTAAAGAAAGATCTTGGGGTGAGCGACGAAGACAATCGCGTGAAGTCTTTCGTCGGCGTCCCCGTCAAGATGGGCGACCGGACCGCAGGCGTTATCTGCGCGCAAAATTTCGGGCGCGAATTCGTTTACGAACAGCGAGACCTGGTCATGCTGCAAACAGCGGCGGGGCAGCTGGCGGTTGCGCTGGAAAACGCACTGCTTTACTCCGAGGCGAGCCGCCGAGCGCAATATCTCACGTTCCTCAACAATATCGCGAGCATTGCAATCTCCAGCCAGGGTTCCGACGAGATGCTGGAGCAGATCGTCCGCGAGATTCAGCGCAACTTCGAGTTCGATCACATCGGCATCGGCGTGATCGATTACACCGCAAAGGACGTGGAAATCCGCGCCGAGGCGGGAACGACGGCGCAACTGCTGGGTAAGCGCATCCCGCTCGGCGTCGGCATTATGGGGCGAGCGGCACGCACGGAAGATACCGTGCTTGTCCAGAACACCAGCGACGAACGGCTCTTTGGCCTGCTCCAGGATTCGCGATCGGTGGTGTGCATTCCATTGAAGTATGGCGATACGCTACTTGGCCTGCTCAACGTGGAGAGCCGCAAGGAAGGCGCGTTCGAACCGCAGGACGTGCTGCTGCTGAATACGCTGGCCGACCTGCTGGCCACCGCGCTGCACAACGCCCTGGTCTTCCAGAAAATGCAGCAACAGTCGATTACGGACAGTCTGACCGGAATCAAGACACGGCGATTCTTCCTGGAAGCGTTGCAGTCGGAATGGAAACGCGCCTCGCGTTCGGGACGGCCGTTCTCGGTGGTGCTGCTCGACCTTGACAAGTTCAAGGAAGTAAACGATACGCTGGGTCACCTGGAAGGAGACCTGGTGATTGCGCGCGTGGGCCGCCTGTTGGAGCAGAAATGCCGCCAGTCAAACGTGGTGGCGCGCTACGGCGGCGATGAGTTCGTCGTCCTGATGCCGGAGACGGGAGTGGAGCAATCGCTGATCCTTTCCGAGCGCTTGCGTGTGTGGATCGCCACCGACCCGATGCTCAGCGAGCGGCACATCACGGGCAGCTTTGGCGTGGCAAGCTTTCCGCTGCACGGCGCAACCGTGAACGACATCATCCGCGTGGCCGATGCAGGCATGTACGTCAGCAAGCACGCTGGCGGAAACCGTGTCTCCACCGCCGAAGCCGTCAGCGAAGACAACATGATGGTGACGCATCGTCAGCACATGCTGGCGTTTATCGAAGGGTTCCTGCACCGCGATAATCTCAACCCGGAGAGCGCCGGTGAACTGGTGTCGACGCTGCAAAAGTTCAGCACATCGCTCGACGAGTCGGCAGCGCGCGAACTCCTTCTGGAAGCCGTGCGCAGCCTGAATCACTCCACCGAGTTGCGCGATTCGCGCAATGGATCGCACGGCGAACAGGTGGCCGTCTATGCGGAGATTATCGGCAAGAAGGCCGGCCTCTCTGCCAGCGATCTGGAAGACCTGAAGCATGCCGCCCGGGTTCACGATGTTGGCAAGGTGCTGCTGCCGGCGCGCGTCTTCAATAAATCCGGGATGCTTTCGGCCGAGGATTTCCGCCTGCTTTCCATGCACTCTATGGCGGGAGCCGCCATCCTGGAAATCGTGCCCGGCTGGGAGCAGGTACGCGACTGGGTGCTTCATCACCACGAAAACTTCGACGGGACGGGGTATCCCGACAAGTTGAGCGGAAGTCAGATTCCACTCGGCGCACGCATCCTGACCATCGCCGATAACTACGTCAAGCTGACCTCGGACGACAGCTACTCACCAGCGAAGAGTTCCATGCAGGCATTGAGTGAAATGGAAAACGAGAGCGGAACACAATTCGATCCCGCGCTACTCGCCATACTGGTGGAACACGTGCGCGGCGCGAGTCCGGCAAGAGCGGCGAGCGATTAAAGACAGCGCACCACTATTCGTCAATTCAGACTTTTTCCAGCAGCACCACGGCGTGCGCGATGCAGGCGTTCTCGGTGCCTGTGCCCTCCGGTGTCTTCGCCTTGATGCCGACGCAGGATGGCTCCACCTTGAGCAACTTCGCCACGCTCGCCTGCAACTGCTTGGCGTGCGGACCAATCTTGGGCGAAGAGAGAACCAGCGTCGTGTCGGCATTCACCACGCGATAGCCGGCCTCTTCGATGTGGCGCATCGCCTCTTCCAGAAAGATGACGGAGTTCGCGCCCTTCCACTTCGGATCGGTGGGAGGAAACAGGGAGCCGATATCGCCCGAGCCCACCGCGCCGAGCAGCGCATCGGTCAACGCGTGAAGCAGAACGTCGCCATCGGAGTGTCCCGCCAGCCCCTTGTCATGATGCAGTTCGACACCGCCAATCTTCAGCGGCACGCCGGGAAAGAATTCATGCGAGTCGTACCCGTAACCAATTCTCATACCCCTAATACCTCTGCCACGGATTGGCACGGATTTTCACGGATTTTTTTTGATTCATTATCAAACAACAAGCGGCGAAACTCTGCCCGTCGACCGAAGTTGAATAGAAATCCAACTTCATACTTGGTGGCCCGCAAGTAGTGCAGAAGTTGTGCCTCATGCGCTCGGTCAAGTGCCCTTGCCGATTTCAACTCGACCAAGACCGTATCATTGACAACCAAGTCAGCAAAATACGTCCCGACTTCCGCCGAACGAAAGTAGACTGGAACCGGCACTTCCGCTGCCGCAGACAGTCCTCTTTGGCGAAGCGCGATCAACATTGCCCGCTGATAAACCACTTCCAGGAAACCGTGTCCTAGTTCGTTGTAGACCTCGTAGAAAACGCCAATTACCTGCTCGGTGAGTTCGCGGTGTAACAAGTTCGAATTCATTCCTTTAATCCGTGTAGATCCGTGCCAATCCGTGGCAAGTTTTTATTTTTTCTCTTGTGCCGCGAAGAACTCTGCCAGTTCCAGGTCGGCGGGCGTTGTGATTTTCATATTGCGCGGCGAGCCCATTACCACGTGTACATCCTGTCCGGCGCGTTCCAGCAGCGAAGATTCGTCGGTTCCGAGGAAGCCCTCGGCTGTTGCCTCGTCGAAAGCTTTCTTCAGGATGGCATAGCGGAAGCCTTGCGGCGTCTGTGCCTGCACGATGTGTTCGCGCGGAATCGTTGACATGATGCGCGCGCCGTCCGAGGTTCGCTCCACCTGCTTGATGGTGTCGATGGCGGGCACACCGGCGATGGCCGCACCGTACTTCTGCGTGGCTTCGATCACGCCCTGTATGGTTTCCGCATCGACGAACGGGCGCACGGCGTCGTGAATCAGGACGATGTCATCCGGTGCGGCGGGCAGCGCATTCAATGCGCTCGCCACCGACTGCTGGCGATGTTCGCCGCCTTCCACAAGATTCACCCCGGTGAGTCCTGCTCGTTCCAGTTCCGCCGTGAATGCCTCGGCTTCGCTCTTGCGCATGGCGACCCAGATGGCGTCCGCGGCCACACAGGAGGCGAACTTGCGCAGCGTGTGGATGAGGATGGGCACGCCGCCCAGTTCCACAAATTGCTTGGAGCGCAGTTTGCCCTGCGCGGTGGCGGAGACGGAACCCATGCGGGTTCCAAGACCTGCGGCGGGAATAATGACGAATACCTTCATAAGGGGTTTGCAGTATATAGACCGCACTCGGCGGAATTCAAATCGGCTGCCGTCTTCCGACACGAAAGCCCGGCATATGCGCCGGGCTCCGCGTCAACTTTCGGTTAGCCCTCGTTAGTGGTGCCGCCGTTGGTAGTGGTTGCTCCCGAGGCGGATGAGTTCGAGCTACCGTGACCAGTGGGCGCTCCGCCCTGATCCGGCAGCATGGTCGGCTGCGGGTTGCTCTTGCGCTGATCGGTCGGACGCGGTTCGGGACGGGCCATGCCGCTCATGCCGCGCTCGTCGAATTTGCCGAAGATCATCTTGCCGGCCGTGGTTTGCAACACGCTGGTCACGGAGATGTCGACGGTTTTGCCGATCATCTTGCGCGCGTTGTCCACCACGACCATGGTGCCGTCGTCGAGGTACGCCACACCCTGGTTGTACTCCTTGCCGTCCTTCAGGATGAAGACCTTCATGGTCTCGCCCGGCAGCACGATCGGCTTCAGTGAGTTCGCCAGTTCGTTGATGTTCAGCACGTCGACGCCGTGCAGTTGCGCCACCTTATTAAGGTTGAAATCGTTGGTGACGATCTTCCCCTCGTAAAGCTTGGCCAGTTCGATCAGCTTCATATCCACTTCGCGCACGGCCGGGAAGTCATCTTCCACGATCTGCACTTGCAGGGCGGTGATCTTCTGTATGCGTTGCAGAATGTCGAGGCCGCGCCTGCCGCGATTGCGTTTCAGCGAGTCGGCCGAGTCGGCCACCAGTTGCAGCTCGCGCAGGACAAACGAAGGAATGGTCAGGATGCCGTCGAGAAATCCGGTTTCCGCCACGTCGGCAATGCGACCGTCGATGATCACCGAGGTATCGAGGATCTTGTAGCTTTTCTTTGACTGCTTTTCGCCGCCAAAGATGCCGCCAAGAGCCGAGAGGTTCAGCAGGTCTCCCTTGGCCGAACCCACCGCCAGGCCGACATAGGCCATCAGCAGCATGACGAACAGTTGCAGAAAGCTCTGCAGATTGCTCTCATGTACGCTGTTGCGGATCACCAGGCTGAACAGGTATGCGCCGACGATGCCAAGAACGCTGCCGATCGCCGCACCAATCAACCGTTTCAGGCTGACGTGTCGCAGCCGCATCTCGAAGAGAATGACCGCTCCCCCGAGCAATACGCCGACTCCCGCATCTATTCCGTGGCCGAACCCGAATGGCTCCAGGAAGTAGCATGCCAGCCCGACGACCAGAACGAATATTGTCCGTATGATACCCAAATCCAAGGGACCTCCTGCGAGGGCCCATGCCTGTAAGATCCCCAGAATCTCCGTAGTATGAGATCGCTACAAGTACGGCCCCGTGACACCGTCCGAGTTTGGCGGACGAACTGACGTATCGCGGAGCAGAATCCAATTAAAAAATGCTCCGCATGGCGGCGCCCCCAAGCGGTACCGCTTTACAGCTAAAAGTATGCGGAAGTATATACCAGCCACTCAACTTCTGACTGCCCAATGATTTCAAAGAGGAAATTACCCTGCCGGTTATCACACAAGTAATCAACCTGTGAGCGTTTCTCATTGACCGAAACCGCGATCCACGGCACCTTTGGTACTGCCGCAGGGAGATAGAGTGACATTTACCGATACTCTGCGACGAAAAATTGATTTTGGCCGCCCCGCAAGGGGTAGATGAGCGGCCAAGTTCTCCCAGGAGTTCGGGAGACTGGGAACCGGCGCACATTCTCGGGGGAGATTAGCGCCGGTTTTTCATTTCTGGACCCTGCAAACCGCAAGCGTCCCGCAGTTCCGATTTGGCCCCTCATGCCCTTTGACTGCATTCTCGCTGTATGCGTTGCTCCGGCAAATTTGCGTTTAGGGGTACAATCGCGCGCATGAAAGCCATCATAGTAACGGATATCACCGGCCCAGAGGGATTGCAGTTCCGCGAAGTCCCCGAGCCTGTCCCCACGAAAGACGACGTGCTGGTTAAGGTCGAAGCCGTCGGCGTGAACTTTGCCGACGCGATCGCGGCGCAGGGAAAGTATCCGGGCGGTCCCCATCCGCCGTTTATTTCCGGACGCGAGTTTGCCGGCAGAGTCGTCGGAACCGGCGAACGCGTCATGGGATACGCACAGGCAGGCGCCTGCGCTGAGTACATCGCGGCGGCGCGCAACATGATCTGGCCGCAGCCGAAGCCGTGGACGTCCATACAGTCCGCCGCGTTTCCGGTGAACTACTTCACTGCCTGGCTCGCGTACTGGAAGGCCGGACTAGTGCCGGGAATATCGTCTCCCGATCCTTCTCCCACGGCGAACTCGGCGCGCAAGCGCGTGCTCATCCATGCCGCGGCAGGCGGCGTCGGTACGGCTGCCGTACAACTCGGCAAGATCATGGGCATTGAGACCTTCGGCACATCGTCGTCCGACGACAAGTTGGCGCGCTGCGTCACCCTCGGACTCAACCACCCCATCAATTACACACATGAGGACTACGAGAAACGCATCGCGGAACTCACCAACGGCGAGGGCGTCGATGCCGTCTTCGACAGCCTGGCGGGAGAACACACGGCGCGCAGCCTGCGTTGCTGCGCCTTCCTTGGCCGGGTCATCATGTTTGGCAGCGCCAGCGGCGAGCGTCCCAAGTTCGACACTATGGCAATGTACTCGAAGGCGGCCAGCGTGCATGGCCTGTGGCTCAGCCGCCTCTCGCAAAACACTGCACTGATTCACCAGGCACTGGCGTCGATGACGCCATGGATCGAGAGCGGCGCACTGAACCCGTCCATCGGCGCCAAGTTCCCACTCAGCGCCACCGCCGAGGCACACCGCCTGCTGCTGGAACGGAAAAACTTCGGCAAGATCGTGCTGACGGTGTAGGGTGGCAATGGTATTGATAACTCCGCGAAAGCACTCGGAATGTACAAGCTCACGTGTATATCCATGAGCTACAATCCAAGCGCATGATTTTGATAGGAGTTTCAATGAAACAATTGATGGCCAGTCTCATGGCTTATTGCCTTATCGTTTCCCCAAGCCTAATGGCGCAAGAAACTGCGCAGACCTCCACTCAGTCCCCCGCAAACTCATCGACCCAAGCTGCACCGCGAAAGGACGGGGGGGTGATCCTTCAGGATGGCACCCCTATTCGAATGAGGATCAACAGAACTGTCAGTTCCGCAGATGCCAGGGTTGGTGATCAAGTTGATTTCGAAGTTCTCGACGCAGTCAAAGTTGGGGATTTCGTTGTGGTTCCGCAAGGAGGAGTGGCACTTGCGACGGTCACGGAGGCCCAACCGAAACGTCGCATGGGCCGCGCTGGGAAACTCAACATCAACATCGATTCAGTACGGTTGTTCAATGGAGATAAAGCCCCGCTCCGCGCAGTAAAAGAGGTGAAGGGTGGCGGACACGTAGGTGCAATGACAGGCGCAATCGTTGCCACGAGCATCGTGTTTTTTCCGGCAGCGCCGTTATTTCTGTTCATGCACGGCAAAGACATTACGATTCCAAAGGGAACCGAGATCACGGCGTACGTCAACGGTGATATTCCGATTGCCCCGCCAAAACCGGTGCCTGTCGTCCAAGCGACTGCCCCCACTGCAACGGCGGTTGCCCAGACAGCAGACCTTGATATTGTCTCCACCCCCGACGGCGCGGACATCGTGATCGATGGAAACTACAGTGGTAGCACTCCCTCAAAGATCAGTGTTACTCCTGGAGAGCACACCATCACGATCAAGAAAGACGGCTTCAAACCTTGGGAGCGCAGGCTGAAAGCCAGCGCCGGAGATATCACGGTGAGGGCCGATTTACAAAAAGTTGAGTAGAGTTTGATCATTCAAATGCAAACGGGGAGCGCACTGGCTCCCCGTTTTTATCTTTCTCGTTTCTGCTTTATTCCTTCTCCAACTCCGCCACCAGATTGATATCACCGCCCGTGACGTGCAGTGTTTTCTCCCACGCCACAAATCCGTTCTTGCGCACCACGATTTTGTGGTCGCCCGGAGTCACTTGGATTTCCGACGGTGTATTGCCCACGAATTTTCCATCGATCTCGATATCGGCGTCGGCGGGAGTCGACTTCACCTGGAGGCGCGCGCCTTGCGCGTCGCCGGCGACCGGTTGTGGGGTATCGACCGAAGCCGCCGAGGCGTCCACCTGCTTGTTGTTGTCCACAACGGCGGTGTGGCGCAACCAGTCGCGGAAGATCGCCGTGCAGGCATCCTTCACGGAGTTCCCCAGCGAGCGCGTGGATTGCGAGAAGATGGCATCGCCGCTCGCATTATTAAAGACCGCGATTTTGTTGTCGCGGTTGTAGAAGCTTTTTCCGCCCTCGTGGTCCAGCACCACAACGTAGTCCGCCTTGTCGCGGCGTTCGTTGATGATCGCGTTCGGGCAACGCTGATTGAAGGTCTTGATGATCTCGGCGGTCTGAGGACGGGCGCCCCCGCTTCCGCTGGTGCCAAAGGTATCGTTAACCCCCGCGCCTCCCGAGCCAACCTCCCAGGATTTGCTGTCAGTGATATAGACCCGCGGGTTATCGCCGGCAAATGCGGCAACAGCCGTCAGCAACATCGCCACAACCAGCACAAAATACATGCGTCGGGATGCCATGGATTTCGCCTCCTCTCCTATGCTCTTTTTAACAGCACGATGGTGCCCAAAGTTTCGACGGCCATGATAAAAGACTCCCCATTTCAGCCGGGGTGATTTCCCGATCAAGGTTGCTCACCGAAAGCAATTATTTCCGTCCAAACAACGGACGGAAATTCTACGGAACTTCTTTGCTGTGGTTTCCGTCTTTAGTTGTGGGTGGCAAACCCTGTCCCCGTGGGAAACGGGACTGCAGTCAGCCGTAACGATCCGGATCCAACTACGTAGTGGTTTCGGACTCATAACCAAGATGATTCTTGGACGCGCCGGTAAGGGAGTGGTTGCCCGGACCGGCGCCATCATACCCGGCACCATGTGCCGGCAGAGTGTGCCTAGAGGAGGATGTTGCTCGTATGAAATCTATTTCGAAGCTTCTTATTCTTACGCTTGTCGTATTTCTGGCAGTTGGGGCCTTTGCCGCGACCAAAGGAAGTCTGACACTGCAGCGCGACCTTACCCTGAACGGCGCCAAGCTGGCCGCCGGCAATTACAAGGTCGTGATTGACACCACTGGCGCCACCGCGAAGGTAACCTTCCAGCAGGGAAGAAAAGTGGTTGCGTCCGCCGACGGTAAGTTCGTCGAAGCAAAAGAGCCGCACCAGTACAGCGCAGTCGTCACCGACGGCGCCAACGTGCAGGAAGTTCGCCTGGCCAACATGAAGGGCTCCGTCGTCTTCAACAAGTAGTCTGGGCCTTACCAAGTAGTCCGCAGCACTCACATAAAAACGGGGAGCATAGCGCTCCCCGTTTTAACTTTTCCACGCTTTTCTTATTGCAGCTTCAAATTGACGAACTTCATATCCGGAGCCGCCTGGTTCCAGTCGTCGGAAACATGTTCGAGCGTGAGCCGTACGTCCTGCGATTTTCCCGGAGCGATCGGCGCCATGCTCAGGTCTACTTGATCCGAGTATCCGCCCAGCGAATTCTTTACCAGCGCCCGCATGGGGAACTGCTCGGTCTGGACAACTTCGCCCAGTGTGTTCTTGAACGTAGCCATCACCTGCCCGCCGACCACCGCCCGTGTACCCGTGTTCGTCACCGTGAAATCCAGGTACGTCACCGTGGCGCCGACAAAGTTATCCGCTTGGCTCAGCCGCGCGTTCGACACCTGTAGGAACTGTGCATAAGGATCGGGAGCGGCCGGAGGCTTCGGGCGATTCCGGCCAAGAATCGCGATGCCGGCCACCACCAGCACCACCAGCGCCAGTCCGACGATCATCGGTACCCAGTTGCGCGGTTCACGCTCGACGGCGTTCGGGTTGAGCGGCGAAAACGGTTCAGCCATGCTGTCGATCCCCTCTGGACGTAGCGGTCAACACTTGCGTCCACCGCGATACTAGCACCCAGCCCCGGATGGACGTATCAAGTTAGACCCCGAGGGAGAAGCGGAAGTTTCCACACCGGAGACCGCCGCCCCCTCGGCGCATTCGCCAGCCCCCTTGCAACCCTCTAGAACCCCCTAAATGAACGCCAAAAAACTCCCACTCGAAATGTATAAGCTATTGATAATAAGATAGTTATAATTCAGAGAAGACTCCTCTACCCGTCCCGCGTCTATACTTATAGGAGGGTTCCTGCTGCCGCCATCCCGGTGGCGCGGTTCCCGTGAGGCTCTTATGAGACCGCAATTACAACTCGATTTTTGCCATACCACTTCTCGTTGTTTCCCCTTGTTTTCGCTGCCCGACCTTTAGGGCGCCAACGGACTGAACTGACTGATTTCTGTTCCGCTGAGAGTGGCGGGAGTCCGGCTTATTGGGCCGGGACAAGCTGCGGATCGTGGTACGACCGCAGTCCCGTCCGGCACAGGACACCCCGACGAGGGGTGCACCGGCCACTCGCGATGGGTTTTTTCCCGCAAATGGGGGTCTCCGGCGGCTCGACTGGCCGGGGACATGGTTCGTACCGGAAAGTGATTTTTATGTGTTGGCTGTGGTTGTTTCTGGCGATTGTGCTGGAGGTTGCCTCAACCGTCTGCCTGAAGCTCTCCGATGGGTTCAGCAAGACCGTGCCCACGGTGCTGATGGCGCTGCTCTATGCCCTGAGCTTCATTCCCCTGGCGCTGGCGTTGCGGCGCATAGAGGTCGGAGTCGTCTACGCCGTGTGGTCGGCCGTTGGCACGGCGCTCATCACCCTGATCGGATTCTTCCTCTTCAAGGAGGTCATGACCCCGCTCAAGATGGCCGCCATCACCATGATCGTCGTGGGCGTGGTGGTGCTGAATCTTTCACAAGGCAAGAAGCCTGACGGTCCTCACACCTCTCACGTTGCCAATGTCGATGTGACGGCGACACTCGACGCAGGAGGGCCGTCAATGACGATGACCGGCCCCTCCATGACGAAGACCGCCGCGGCGGAACAGCGCCAACTTCGCTGACCTCGCGGCCTTCCGCCACGGAGGCACGCTCTCTGCATGGATCGAACCTGGTTCAGCGGGGAGCGAGCCTCCGGAGTGGGGGAAAGTTTTAATTTGATATTGCTAGCAGCAAAAGAACTGATGGGTGGCTGTGATCTTTCAATACGTTGTTCCCAACAAAGCAATAGTCCATTTGTTCCGGAGCGGAGAAGCTGATGGCGGCGACGAAGGAAAGCAGATCCCTCGCTGCGCTTCGGGATGACACTCTAAAAACTTATGGTAGAGATACCAGTTCGTCGTGCTACGGACGAACGTCCCCACCCTCGCAAAATCGGCGAAGGGTAGGGCACTTCTCATCGTTGTTTTGGTCGTATTCCCGCTCAAGCCAAAATCGGGCTTGAACTGGCCACCAGCCTGTTTGGCCACTCGGGGCGTGCTCCTAGGTGGCCGTCACCGTTCTAGCATTCTTTCGGTGTAGTTGCTTCCATCCCCATAGCACTGGCCATCGCATCCGTGGTGAGAAACTGAGACGAGTTGACCGCTGTGTCAAACGCGGCTGTCATCAATTCTCCTTGCGCCCCGAGAAGCACCCCAGCAACATATGTAAGTAGGCCCAGGATAGCGCCGACAATGCCCAATCCAAGTGGGATGGGATTGTTACCACCCGCCATGCACGCAACGTATATTCCACCTACAATTAACATGCTTCCTAAGATCTTCACGGCCCGACCGACTCGTGATATCGCCTTCGCAACCGCATAGCCATTCTTGTAACGTCCTAACGCTGCGGATTCGTAACGGGAGGATTGCATAGCGACAGCTGTTGTTGTCATGATTGACTTCTCCTTCAAATTGTCGAGAGCCCTCGAATGCAGAGGATGCTATAGGGCCGGGAGGCGGTTTGCAAAGGTCCATCTTTTCGCCTCATTTTCATTGGCCTTTTCGCCTTGATTTAACCCGCTGGTGGCCCATGCAAGCCTCCTTTGCTTGCATGGGATTTGCTGAGCGCTATACCAATCCTATTTCAAGTTTGCCGACGCCACGCTACACTGCCGGCATGCCGCGCGGGCTGAAACGATATCACGAATCTGGGCAGACACACTTCATCACGTTCAGTTGCTATCATCGCCGCCCGCTATTGCAATCTCCCGAAGCCGCAAGAATCTTCGAAACTGGGCTTGAGGGCATTCGCCGTTCGTATTGCCTGC
>Ga0307375_10001249_pt1 | contig 28241 bp, 19 predicted proteins | sample TR1MG_FD_202531 | JGI IMG/M metagenome (GOLD analysis project Ga0307375, IMG submission 202531) | Soil microbial communities from Risofladan, Vaasa, Finland - TR-1 | ecosystem: Environmental > Terrestrial > Soil > Coastal area > Acid sulfate soil | place: Finland: Risofladan, Vaasa | collected...
CGGACCGAAGACAACTCCCGTCTCAGTGTTCCTTCCTGCAGCTATCCCAAAAGAATAGATCCTGTCAGGAGGTATATTGTCGAACACGTACGCCCCTTGGGTGACAGGTATAGTCACTGAGGGGTCTGACATCGTAGGGACTCCTGGGGCCGAAGTATTTGACTTCCAGAAGATGGTGAAGAAGTTAGCGGGGATATCACCCTGGGCATACGTGTCCCAGGTAAGCTGGACTCTCATGAGCCCTGAGCCGGCCGTGGTGTCATGAGACACCGATGAGGGAACGGGAGACAACGAGGGAGCCGATTGGGACCGATATTTCTGAGTCCCTATTGCTACTAGGTTCCCTAGTGCTCCTGAGGTGACATACTGCTGAAAAGCAAGAGCATTCTTGGGAAGGAGAGCAGTCCCGTAAATTCTGAACTCGTCAACTGATCCTATGAGAAGATTGGTGTGGGTCGCACTGGCGCCCACGACGAACGGGGACAACGGCCCGGGCATCTGGATTTTACCGGGCAAGTCGTAAGAAGATCCGTACTGCCCTCCGCTGTAGAAAATTACCTTTCTTGTGGAGTTGTCAACCACAAGCATGTACTCTGTGAGAGAGTTGTAAAGGGTCCCTGAGGGAAGGTTGATGACGTAGTGAGTTGTCGCCCCGTCGATACCAGTTGAGTTTGAGAATGTTATAGAGAGTGAACCGTCAGACCCTGAGGTGAGAAGAACACCGTCAGTGTCAGGAGTTCCGTGCTGGAAAATAGTCTTTCCAGTTACGAACGTAGACAACCAGAAAGCATAAGTGGCCGCAGTAAATCCAGTCATGTCCGGTCTGAGCCCTGAAGGGGCCTCGACATAAATGTCAGCATTAAAATTGAGCATTGACCCGGACTTTCCAGGAGTCCAGACAGTAGAGGGGGAAGAGGGAGCAATACGACCAATATACCCGTGTCCTGATAGGTCACTCACAAGATCGGAAGTGACTAGGCCCGCGTCATCGAAAGGCCAGTACAGGACTAGATCATGGTCCGAAGGGAACTCAGGTATGACAGTCTGAGTAAGCTGGACTGGGTTAGGAGAAAACCCAGAGATATTCCCATAGGGGTCCTCTGTCCTGAGCTTGTAAGAGAAGTTAGCAGGAGCAGTGACACCAATGTTATCGGTGAAGTTCAGAGTTGAACTCCCGAAAGCGTAGAGACGTTCGATGAGAACTGAACTGGTATCGGACCAGCTTCCAACGCATCGATAGACGTCATAGACAGTGCCTACGCGAAGATCGGTAATCCATGAAAGTCTGACAGCCCCTACAAGGGGAGTAATGTTGAGGTTGGGAATTACCGGAGAAATGTTATCAACACATAGGGTAGCAGCTGAAGTGTTCGAACTAAATGCCGAAGTGTCTGGGGTTCCTTGAAGGCTGATAGCCCGGACAGCATAGGTGTAGGTACGCCCCGGGACCAGGTCGGAGTCATAGTAAGACAGACGGGTTGTATCAACTTCTGCTATCTGAATCCAAGTAGCGTATACATCGACCAGTCGGAATATCCTGTAGGCCGAGGTTCCTAAGGATGACGGCCATGAAAGAGAGATGGTCCCGTCCTGGCCTGCTGTCGCCGTGACGAGAGGACTTGCGGGAACTGTGTCTGAAGTAGGAACAAACGACCCGGAAGTGAGGGTGTGTGGAACTGTGTAGGTTCCGTATCCGGCCGTAGCAAACATGACTCGAGCACGGTAGACAATTTGTGAGGGAGCTACAGAAGGAACCCCGTAATCTCGGTACACGGAGAACCTGGTCCAGAATGAGGATGAGTACGTGACTCCTCCATCGATGGACCGGTCAACCTCGTAGAAAAAGAAGTCCCTGTTGGCTACTACCGGGAAAGAAAGCTCGATGTACCCTGATCCTCCTACAGCCGAGAAAGGCTCAGGAACTGGAACAGACGAGGGGCCTGTTACCGTTACTGGTGTGGTCCAAGCAAGACGGGCACACTCGTTCCCATTTCGGTCGTAAGCTGAAACCGAGTACTCGTAAGAAGAGCCTACGGCAATAGCGTAGTCGGTGTAGTTAAGTACATTGGACAGTGTCTCCTGTACCAGGAATATCTGCCCTGTGGATGGTCCCTGGCGCCATATCTTGTAACCTAGAACTCCAACTCCAGTATCGTTGAACCCTGACCAAGTCACAGTTATTCCGCCGTCAGAAGACTCGACCGCGGATAGGGTTGAGGACGATGAGTCCGGAGCCGTGACATCCAAGATGTTCAAGGCGGCCGGCGAGGTGACTGTAGACCCGATGTCCCCCACAAAGGGACTCGAGGTCTGGGGAAAGAACGGATTGTTCGCAACTTCGGAAGGCTGGACTACTCCGGACTTTATGATTCCGGCAGCGTTAATGTCGGAATCAACTATTCGGTACGCCTGGACCCCGAAGGTGTAATACTTATCTTTCGGGGCACCGTACATTATGAGGGCCATTCGATCGGGAGCTATGTAACTCACGGTCTCAGACACTGGGTCTGAACCAATGATGTACGAGGCACTACTCGAACTCTGGTGCGTGTAAACAATAAACCCGTCGATGTCGTAGGCGTTCCCAGTCCCAGTGAACTGCCACTCAAAGGATAGGTTTGTCGACCCGTCAATGTTATTAGTGAATTGAATTGTGCTCCCATCAGTGGGAGTAAGAGTTGGGTTAGCCGGGACTGTAGCGATTCTATCATTACGACTATTGAAGTTTGAGACAGCTATGGCTATGAGAGAGTCGGAGGAGACGGAGACGTCGGTGACTACCCCTTTTCCGAGGTCAGCCGAGGATATAGGCTGAGTAGAGAACCTTACTCCATCGGACCAAGGGCCTGTCACGTTCTGGGTCGTAAGCTGACGGACTCTGACATAGTAGACCTTCGGAGTATACCCGACGATAGGGTCTCCTGCATTAGGAAGGTTCTTTACTTCTATCGAGGGAGACCATGCTACCGACAGTGCTCCAGGCTGGGTGAGGTCGTATCCATTAGGACTAGATGGATACCAGGTAACCATCCCATCGGGAGACAGTTGATACTGATAGCAGAGAAGATTGGTAATGTCCCGTTGAGGAGTGATGGCTATAAGGGCATCTCCTCCTGAGACAGACACGTCAATTCCTGTAATCTGAGAAGGGGACGTAGTCCCGAACTGGTTGTCATATCCTTGGGACATGTCAGAGAACGTGACGTAATCCGGGCCTACAAAGTAGAGGAAGGGCCTAACATCGATAAGGTCCGTTCCGAGAAAGTTTGTCATTCCGTTTCGGATATGAGCATAGCAAATAGGAACGAAAGCTCCTGCATCGGGGTAGGCGGAAGACCCCTCTACTCCCTTCACTACCGACAGAAAACCGTTAGCCAGCCCGAGCATGTCCCACCGGCCGGCCGAGTTGAGAGACAGGTCGAAGGTATAGGAGCCACCGTTGAAAATCTCGATCTTGTTTCCGAGAGAGGCATGCCCTGGTCTGATTATGAGGGTTCGAGAAGTGGAGAAGTCGATACTGAAAGCCAGGTTGAGAAACGTAGCATCGATCTGATCATTAAGACCTCGAGTCGAGGACGAGGCATCCACGGACGCTATGCTCCAAGACACACCGTCGTAAGAATAATCCACAACTGCGAGGACGACATCATGGGGTCCAACCGTGGCAACGTTAAGAATGTCTGCGTAGGTATTGGCTACGTCTTCCCATGTATACCTAACTACGATGAACTTATTGGGGTATGTGGCAGACGATACAAAGTCAGAAGCAAAGGACACCTTGACGATACGGGGCTCGCCGTCAATAGACGAGGAGTCCTCAACAAGGGCTTCCCCGCTTGTCACGGCCACAGTGGATGTTGACGCCTGCGTAGCCACAAGCCCGGCATAGATGCCGGGCCTCATGACTGTGGCGTTCATCCTGGCCAGGTCTTTTCCGATAAGAGCAGTCCTGTACGACCACAGGACCGTCTGAAGCCCAAAGTTTTGCTGGGACACAGGTACTCCTCGCCTACCTTAAATATAAAGGGTAGACGAGGAGCTAAAACTTACAGACTACATCAGGTTGGCAGGAACTCCGAAGTTGATGTAGGCCATGAGAGTCGTGTTGTAAACCTCATTGAGGGTGTCTGTTCCAGCGTTGTCGATAGTGACAGTGTGCGTGTGGTTGTCAGGACTGTTCGTACCTGTGTCGGCAGTATTGGGCTGGTCCGACTGAGGGATAGTGTGGGAGTGAGGAGTTGAAGACCCCGAGAGAGTTCCTCCTCCTATGGACGCACTGTCGACAGTTACCGGAAGAGTGCCTGGGTTTGGAAAAACATTTCCTGAAGGATCAAGTTCCACCCCAGACTGAAACTGTTTATCCAGGTTCGAGGCAACTGCATGCAACCCATAGTAATCGTTTCCCCACCCTCCGTAAATGATATGTCCCCCCGTAAAACTTGTCACAGCGTCTGTAACCCGAGTTTTATGTGTGTGCTGGGGAACATGAGCCCCGTGGGTATGGCTAGGTATGACCACTTGGACCGTAGGGTTTGCTGATCCTGAGTTTGAAGAAAATGTGTGGGTGTGGGGCATAGGGTGTGTATGCTGGGGAGAACTGCTAGTCCCTACAGTGTCAGTATGAGTATGTTGCTGAATTCCTCCGTCAACCTTAGCACCCAGCTTATTGGCTGAGGTCCCTACATCCTTCATGTAGCGATCCTGGAGATCAGGAAGGTAAGCTTGGTTCGTGTTTATGAGGACCGCCCCGCTCTGGATGTAAGGGTGGGTGGAATCGGCGCCGGCTATTCCCCTAAGATAGTCAACGAGAGTAGCGTACTCGGGATTAGCCGACTTATCGACAAGGGACCCGTCACATCTGATCCATCCTGAGGACAGGGGTTTTGCTCCCCCGAAAAAGGCGACCTTCCCGACGTCCTTATAGAGCATGAATGTGACCCGAGCTAGGGCCTTCGCGTAACCCACATCATTGAGGGTCTGGTAAGTACTAGAGGCGGTCCCCGCCAGAGAAGCCACCTGGGCGTCGACATAGGTCTTGACTGCTTGGGAAGTAGGGACCGTCGTGTCGTCAGTCCCAAGGGTAGTAACGAGGGCCGCTCCCGTGAGCGTATGGGCGTTAAGGAGAGTTCCGTCGAAGAAGTGGGCATTGATCCAGGTGAGAAGACCCTGGATCGTAGTGACGCTCGAGGGAATGTTGGTGAGCCCTGTGAGGTCAGCTGTTATATCCACCGCTTTGAAGGTGCCTCCGAAGGTCATGAAGGGGCGGACGTCAAGGATATCCGACTGGAGGAAGGAAGAGACTCCGACACGGACCTGGACGATTGCGACCGGGAGCATTGTCGTGAAGGGAGGCTGTCCTCCGCCCTCGGTCCCCTTGATTACAACCACAGTTCCTGATGAGTCAAGGCCTACTAGGTCATACCGTGTTGAGGACACGGCCGCGTCGAGCTGAGTAGACCCTCCGGCGTAAGAAGTACTCGAGTGAGAGTACACGAATCGACCGGCAGCGATCTTGACTGTCCTGGAGTTGAGAGGGTCAGCAGTGGGAGCCAGGTTGTTGACCACCCCGTCGAACTTTCCTCTGAAGCCCATGGTAGCTGAAGCGGTGTCGACGAGAGACACCACAGACCCTGACCACTCTACGGCACATAGGATGATATCCGAAGCCAGTGGAGTATCAGTGTCAGAGACCGTGGCGTAGTTGGTTGTTGAGTCTGCCCAGGTAAAGGAAATAACGAGGTATCTGTGTTTGAGCCCGCTGTCCATCGTATAGGAGAAGTTAGCTCCAAAGGCTACCTTAACCATCTTTGCTGCAGGAGTTCCGTAGGAGGCAGCATCGAAAATGAGGCATACCCCCGCAGAAACGTTGATGACTGCTCCGCCTCCTGAAGTCGCTATAAGGCCTGAGTATATGCCTTCGTAAAGAACCCCGGCGTTTACTTGTGCGAGGTCTCCTCCGACGAGCGGAGTTTGAAACCTGAAGAGGACAGTTTGTGACGCAGGAGTCGTACTCATAGCAATTGCTCCTTATGGCGACAGGCCGGACCCTATAGGAAGAGTCCAGGTTATTCTCAACTTCATAGACTTCGAGGTGCTGAACCCTGCAATGAACAGGGGTACGAGAACACCGGACTCAAAAACATTGAACCCTCCGGAGAGGGCTAGGTATACGATCTCTTTCGTGATCGAGGTCTCTACCGCAAAGTAGAAGAGAGACTCCTTCTGGACAACGTAAACAGTCCCTGTAAGAGTAACTAATACAGTTGGATTGTCAGCATACTTTACCTTAACGACAGACAGAGACTGTAGAAAGGAAATGAAGGAAGTGTAGTCAGTGGTAATGGCTGGGCTTCCATCTGTATTAAGCCCAAAGTCAGTAGCCATACGAGATGGGATAGAGTGAAACGTGGATGTATACGAGGTAGCAAGGGAGGCGTCGTACTCCGGGTCTGAGGGGTTGATGGAGTTGATATGGAAGTCTAGGGTGGGAACCTGGTATACGAACAGCCTGGCCGGCTTCATAGGAGCGAGCATGGCGAAGACGTCGTTCCACTTAGCTGCTACAGCGCTCCTCTCGAAGATCGAGAATATGATCTGTGCCATGAGGGCATAGCACCCTTGACCTACTCCCTGGTCGGTGAAGATAAAAGAGTCAGTGACGTGGCCGTCGTCGGTATAGATGACTCCGGTGAGAGTCTCATACCTGGTCTCGTTACGGTCAGCGTAGTAAATCTCGAACCTGTCGAAAAAGGTGGCAAAGAACTGGGTGAAGAACGACGGCCCGTCGTCAACCATCGACAAGGATATAAGATTCCTTATACCGTACGACGAATAAGCTGCCAGCTTAGGGTCATAGAGGATGAGAGGCACGAGAGCGGTGTCTACGAACTGATTGAAGTAGTTGGGAAGGTCTGCCAGTACAGACGTAAGATCAGAGTGGTTCAGAAAGGAGTCGTCGAAGTCGCCGAAGAACCTTCGGAACACACCGAGATACTCCGGAACGAAGTTCGTGATTGCAGAGTCTATGTCCGATCGGGCTACCAAGTCGCTCATGTCACGTCCTCAGAACTGTGGGATGACTTTGGTAAAGAGTACACCGGCAAGGAGCCTGGCACTCGTGAAAGACCCCGTATCGATATAGGACCTATTAAGTGCCTCCGCGAAGATGGTTATTCTCTGTGGATGGGCCACCGGAGCAATAGCTAAGGTTATGGTATTAGCTCCGTAATTGTGAACACTTCCAGCTCCTACCACCTGGGTCCCGTTTGAGTCTACGATTATGGCCGAGGTGAGAGATGTCATTATTTCCGTGTACCAAGCGGAGCTTGTCACGGTGAGTCCGTCGTCCGTAAGAACCTCGTAGAGATACTTCGTGTACCCCTTCTTAAGGTTCGTCGGAGACGGAAGGGTCGTTGAGTAGCTCGATGAAGTAGCTGTGATAGCATCCTGGATGTAGAAAGACGGAACTACCTCGAGGCCCGTGGGGTTCGTGATATGGCTTGAGAGAACCTTTGACAAGAGCCCGACGTCGAGGGGATCGAAGAGAGACATCCCGTTGGCTCTGAGAGTGTCGATGCTGTAACGGGCTTGGATCTCAGCAAGAGCATCCCCTGCGAACAGAGCGTCGTCGTTCGTCCCCGTGTACCTTACTTCGAAATAATGCTTCACGAAGGTAGGGGCCACGTACTGGAGGTAGGCTACGTCCTTGTAGGGCTGGACCCGGGCGTCAAGGACTGCCTGGGTCGGAGAACTCACAGCGACTCCCGTAGAGGACAGGAGGCAGACCCTCACCTTCCCCGTAATATCGAGGACCGCACCCATGAGGTACTCTTCGGTGTCTCCCCAGGCCAGGCAGTCTCCTACCTCAGGCTGGGTGACAAACCACCTTCGGTAGTCTGAAGGCTTCGTAAGAACGTTCCGGACAAAAAGCCAATACCTGAGAAGGTCCCGAAGTTCCCCTAGAGAGGGGACGTTGGCGCCGTTCGTGATCGCGTTGTTTGTGATCGCGTAGGTAACAGGCTTCAGGTTGATGTCGAGCTTTGGAGCTGAGAAAGCAGAAAAGGAGTTGGCGTCGACGTTGCCGGCAAGGCCGTCGCAGATTGAGTAGGTTACCGAGAACGGCTGGTTCCTTACCTGGGAGACGTCTGTGCCAAGAAACACCTTGATGTACACGACCCCACCAAAGTAGAACGCCATAAACCCATTGCGTGGGGAAGTGACTGAGGAAATTTCTACTCCGTTAACATACACCCGGATGCTTTCCATGATGACATTGTCACCTGAGAAGTAGATATAGTCCGAGTACGTTCCCGAATAACTCTGCTGTGAAGACTGGGAGGCCTGGAGGACCACCACGTCGCCCTGAACCCCAAGGCCACTCGAGGTGAGCTTGTACGTGGACCCACCAAGAGCCATCACTTCGTCCCCTATCCCGAAGGTAACGGTTCCAGTAGCCGAGAGAATCTGGACACTCAAAGGCCCTGAAGCTGCCACCCTGTTTCGGATAGGAACGTAGAAAAAGGAAAGAAACTTTCGGATATCCTCCTCCACCATCTTCGTGGGGTCGAGGTTTCGGTCGATAAGAGCCGTGATCTCTTGGGATACTGAGGCTTCGTTGTAGACCCCAATCTGGTAGAGGAGCTGGAAGAGTTCGGTTGCCTGTTCGTCGGCAGTGTACCGACTCTTCAGGAAGTCTCCAAACGTCGGCATTACAGGTCCCCCTCGTACAGGATGTTCGTGTCCACGACGGTAAGCCGTCCTTTCGAAGTCAGAGTAACCTGGCCTTTTATACCGTTCGCAGCGAGCCTCTCTTCAATATAAGACTTGACGTCCGGAGAGTCGTAAGAAAATATCTTGACCGGGTTACCATACTGAGTGAATGGGATCTCACCCTTGAGAATCTGAACGATGTATCCGATCTTCTGTGCGATAGCGGCCTGGCCTGTCAACTTGTTGAGGTACTGGTCGAACTCTATAGCAGTGGTTGCCATGGTTACGTCTCCTGGAAGAACACGTCGACGGATGAGGACTTGAACGTTGTAACGTTCGTGGTCTTTGAGATGGGGGCCGCTGAAGCGTCAGCTGTCAAGGAAGTAACTTGGACAGAAGCTGCTGCTAGAGGGGGATCGATTCCAGCTCCAGCTAAAACGGTGCTGGCAAGAGAGGCAGCGTCTGTGGCGACTCCCCCGATCTTATCGTAGAGATCCCCTAGAACAGTAAATATTTGATTCATAATATTCTTGAGGTCCACGTTATTTGACTTAAGCTCGAAGTTATTCGTCGACTCCAAAAGAAACCCTGCCTTAGCCTTAAGCTTAAGAAGGTCCCCAGCCTCGAGCATGTACTTACCGCACTTGATCTCGTAAGAATCACTGTCCGCAGTGTAAGAAATTATTTTGTTCGGCATGTATATGGTGAATGACGTACCAGATATGAACTGAGTTATCCCGTCCATAGAGATAATGTAGAAGTCCTTAGAGACGTACGTGACCGTCACGGGACTTGGAGAGGAAGGAACAGACGGAAAAGTGACGATGGTTCCCGCTGTTGGCATTGTATTCTGATAGTTCATAGCATCGAGCAGTGCTTGAGGATACGAGAATGTAGCTGGGTCCACTGAGTAGAGGTAGAGGGATTGTGGAGAATCTGTTGGAGCGAACACATAGACCACGTCGTCCTTCTTCAGGGGAAGGAGAGAGTACCATGAGTAAACGATAGCTAAGGGGTATTCCTTCGGGTCAGACTTCGTAAGGAAACCTTCTATCTTAACTCGGATGTAAGACTGCTTTGTCTCTACTGCAGTTACAATGAAGTCCTCGACAAGAGTGGCCTTGAGTACGTTCGGGTGAACTTGAAAAGTTGAGGCCATCTGTCAGCTCCCATGGGGAACAAGCCCCGTATTAAGTCGGCCGAACATGAACTGGGTGGTGTTGCCCAGTCCTCCCATAGTCCCGTCGTCTGTCCAGGTGAAGAGAGTCTTCAGATGTCTAACGTTTGTGTTCTTTGGCCAGGGAGTAGGGACAGCGTCAGGAGGGCTGTCGACTACGAACCCGGAGAACGAGGGGCTGTCTGTGAAGTAACTCTCCCTGACTGGAAACATGAAGTCCGTAAGGCCGCCAGGCTTTTTACCTGAGAACGTTATTGTGTAGGTCTCATTAACATAGTTGTTAATTATAGCCCCGTATGAGTTCGACAAACGGGAGGTGTATGAGAAAGCACTGTTAGCGATGCCCTGACTTCCGGCCTTACACGACACCGTGAGATCCCCCCCGTCAGGAACTATCGAGAAGAAGTTCTTGCTCGACGAAGGGCGTTGAGTAAAGTCGATATCTGCGAAAGCGGCGTAAGAACTTTTAATGGCTGATAGAGTTCCGGTTACGTTTGCCGTGGCCCCAAAGAATAGATAGAGGAGTCTGTGCCACAGTCCACTAGAGGTAGTCGTAAGAAACTTTCCGTACCCTGAGATAGATGCCAGCTTTCGGTGACCCATTATTCCGCTAAGGACTGAATCGGACTGCTTCATCCCGTAGTCGGCTGAGGGAGACCACTCATGTCCTGTACTTTCTCCTCCGAAGGACTTGATGAGGTACGAGGGATTGGGAGAGAGGTTGGACTTGACCCTCGACCCGACTGACACAGACTTCTTGTCAAAGTTGTCACTGCTCGGGTCCCCTACTCCGATCGGCATAAGCAAGGCTGATATGGCATAAGAACTGACGCCGTGGCCCGTACTTGAAGCCTGGAACGAGGCTACCTGAGTAGAGATCACCACCGACGAGTCGAAGTTAATGTTTATGAAGAGAGGGTTCTGTCTTGTGATGTTGGTAAAATAATCTCTGTACTGTTTTATGTTTACAGCGAACTCTATCGAAATAACCTGACACGGGTTAAAGATGTAATCGAGGACACTTATCTGTTTTACCCCGTTAGGGAACTTGATCACAAAAGGTGAAGACGTCACAGCTTATCCTTTAAGTGAGCTGATTATACGACGGTCGTAGAGCCTTAGGCTGTCCCCTACCCTTACTGAGAACGGAGACCTCGAGTTGAGCTGGAGGACCTCGAGGTGGGCTTGAAATCCGTCACTGTAGAGAAAGCCTGTAACTCGGTGGGGAGCATGGTCGAGAGTAAGGTCTATGCTTATCTCCGCTGACCTACCGAAGAGATCCACGATATGGTCAGGAACATTAGGAAAAGCATCGAGCAGCATTAGGACCTCCTATTGAGGGGTACTGAACTTACCTGGTGACATAGCTCCGGAGCCTGCCGGAGCAGAGGTAACTGTAGGGTTACTCGTGAGATTTATTCCTGAAGCCTGTACCCCACTCCTCATCTCAGCGATTGCCTTCGTAAGAGAGTCCATCGAGTACCCAACTAAATTTGAAGGAGCAGCTCCCGCATTCCTGAAGATATTGTTCATACTCTCCGTGACAGTCGGACCCTTGCCCACATCAGTCGGGTCAAAGTACGGAGAGTCCATTGATCCAAAGGATACCACAGCCTCAGCAGCGAGAGGGTATCCGTCTTTATCGAGGGACTTTGAAAACATACCTTGAATCTTCGTGACATAGCCATACTTCACGTCGATGAGGTTCCCGTACTTAATGCTCACGGAGTCTCCGTCAAAAGAGGACTTAGGAACATTGAGGTTCATTGCAGAGATCATGACGTCTACAAGAAACCCCCCGAAAGGAACGGGACCAGGAGGAGCAAAAATACCGAGGGACTTCTCGAGACCAGGAACACCCCAAATACGGCGAGGCACTAGGAGATTGGCGAGCTTCAGAACAGGAACGTAGACATCGTCCCTTCCGCTGGTTTGGGCAACGAAGCGAACCTTGAGCGATGTTTCAAAGGGAGATGTCCCTCCCCATGTTCTCCGATTGAATATGGGCTGGTTAACTGAGACTCCGGCCGTATCCTGGGCCAAGGTATCGATGAGGGTTAGAACCTTAGAGTCCGATATAGCCCCAATTGCTTTACTATCCCACTTTGACTCCATGTTGAACTGGAACTGCTCAACGACGATAGCTGACACGAGGATGTCTTTGTTCTCACAGGTAAACGTTACAGCCGACTGCTCGGGAACATTGTACATGTCGTAAATCTGCATCTGTGAATGCTCGGCAGCCATGCCCTCAAGGGATTTTGACACAGAGTCTGCTGCATCGGAGAACGCTGCAAGAAGGGGAGATGTAGTGGCCGGGACCGTGGAGGCAGCCGCGGTTTGGGCGGTCACTTGGACCGTGTCTAACATTAGAATCCCCCTCCGTACAACGGAATGGCAGCAAACGTCGGAACCTGTTGGACCACAGTAGATGAACTATTGTTGACAGTCTGAGGCCTTCCCTGATCGAAGGACTCCCCAGCTCCCGCCACAGAGCGACGAGCCCTCTCTGTGGCGTCTCGGTCCTTAGCCATTCCCTCATTAGCAAGGACCTGAGCAACCTTCTTCACGGTGCTCTTCATGGCCTCGTCCTTTATTGAATCTGCGACCCCTTCGGTAAGACCCGCCATGCTACCCATGGTTGTTCCATAGGACTCTCTGAAAGCAGCCGCGGCAGCATCCCCCCTAAGAGGGTTGAGACCTCCTGCCATGAACCAAGCAACAAGCCCTGAGATTGTAGCAGCTACCATGGAAATCCCGAGGGCAATTGAACCTCCAAGGACAGCTATGATGGCAGTACCTATCCCTAGAAGCGTCGTAACCGAAGAAGCCATTCCCTTAATGACATCCTTCACAAGATCAAGGGAGGCTGTAATCGTGGTGGCGACTCCTGATATAACTGCAGCCACCCCCACTCCAATGGACGTTCCGATAGTATCGAGGAGATTTGAGATTGTACGAAGAATTGGAATATCTTCGAAGGCTTTACCGATAGCTGACGTGAGGCTCCCTAACAGGTTCTGGATTCCATCCCCTATTCCTGTGACCAGCCGATCAACAAACGCCCCCGGGTCGTTGAGGAAGCTGACCACAGCATCGCCGATACCCGCTAATATTTTTGAGACTGTTTGGAGGACATTGCCCACGAACTGAATGATTATTCCACCTAGAGACCCGACAAGTCGGACGATCATTTCAATGCCGTCCCCCACCGCAACAAGGATAGGGACGACGGCTTTTATGATATCGGGGAGGACCTGGGCAACTGCGATGGCTAGAACGAGCAGTGCAGCCCCTATGAGGGCTATACCGACTCCAGCAGCCAGGAGGGCAAGCTGTACAATAAGGGGAAGTTCGATCTTCAGGCTCTTGCCTTCACCCTTATTGGACCCTGAGGCTTCTTGGCCCATGGTACCTGTGATGAGCTTCGTGAGGAACCTTCCTACTTCGGTGTTCTCAGGGGCGAGGAAGAACCTGGACATCTCCCCCAAGTAGGGCTCCCAAATGTCGAGAGTCGAATCCTGGAGCTGTTGCTCATAATCATTACCCCCGAGGAAGGGAGGAGGTCCGGGAGACTCAGGAAGGAGGCCGGCAACTCCCTCGGGGCCTTGAAGAGATGGGCCTGTCAGGAGGCCGGCTATAGGACCGTAGCGAGGCTCAGGAGCCCCCGGAGTCACGTTCCGCACAGGTCCAAGGTCATCGTCAGGATGGAAGCGTCTCCCGTAGCTAGCTATTCTCTGAGGAAGACTGTCAAGCCAGCGATCGGGAGAGGGAGGCGTAAGAAGTTTTGTCTGGTACTCGAGCATCCCTACCGACCGCTCACCGTAGGGGGTGGCGTTTCGCTCCGGTTCTTCCTCACCTCGGGTCTTGGAAGCCATTGTGAGGGCACCTATAACAAGGGAGCCAACGAGAAGGGAACCAATGACCATGCTCGCGACAACCAGGCTCTGGACAGACATAGTTGTCGGGGTAACCGCTGCAGGGAGGTTGTCTTCCCGGCCGGCAAGGACCTCGTGAAGAGTGCGACGAAGCCTGTCGAAGAACTCGTCAAGCTTCTCTCCCTCTTCGAGCCGCTTTACTTCTTTCTCATGAAGCTCCTCGGCCTCCTTGGAAGCCTTGTCCTGGATGTCCTTTGCCTTGCGGGCTTTCTCCTGGGCATTTTCCTCAGCTCTCCGGAAGAGAAGGGAAATACCTCCACCAATCCGAGTGAAGGCTGCGTCGAAGAGCTTGATGGGGGTCTGCACGTACATAGTAGCAGTCTTGAGCCCACTGGACCATTTCTGGGTCTCGTCCGACCAGGCCTTCCAGAATGAAGCTGCTCTCGCCGCGGTGGTGATAGGACCTTGCCTGTCTTCCTCAGCCGAGACGAACTTCCCTGAGGCATCCCTAGCCCTCCCTAGAGAACTTGAGGAAGAGGAGGCACCGTACTTGGTCTTATCGTAAGAAGATTCAGGAGGAGGGGCTCCATTCAACTTGGCAATGAGCTTCATACCCTCCCTGAAGAACTGCTCCTCGATCGACGCCCACTTCTGGGCCTTCTTCTGGTAGTACTTAATGAGAGGGTCGAGGTCCTTGCGGAGGGTAGTGAAGTCCTTTCTGAACCCCTTCAGCTCGCCCTGAATGACCTCCATCTTGGAGGCCGTAACTCGAGACGACTCCCGGATGGCTTCGAGGAGGGCGGCATTGGAGCTGACAGAGGTTCCGGAGGACTGTTGCCCTAGAGCCCGCTCCACCTGGTCAAGAGTGACCTGTGGTGGAGGAGGAAGGGAAGGGACCCCGGGGCCAGTCCCCCCGAACCCGGGTCCATTGCTAGGAGGTCCTGCCATGTAGCTTCCTCTCGATGATCGTCTGGATGTCAGGGTCCTTCACAGACTCTATGCACTCTTTCAGGACCCTGTAGGGCAGCTTGCGAAGACTCTCGATGCTCCCATACCCATATAAAGCCAGAGGTGCCAGAATATTCGTGAGGAACTCCAAGGACGCCCCAGGCGCCCTAGGGTAGAAGAAACTCCCCCGAAAAGGGAATCGCAAGTTTGCTATCCCCCTTGCACTTGGTGCAGGTGACCTTCTTCGGAGAGAGGTCAGGTCCGTAGGCGTCGAGATCCGCCAGTTCGTTGAAGAGGGCTGAGACTGTCGTGAAGGGAAGGGCCTTGATGATGGCCTCCCGCTTCAGTGAGTCGTAGGAGTTGATCCGGGCGTCCTCGAACGTGAGGGCCTGGGTCACCCTGAGCTTCGCATACTGGTAGGCGTTGTCCTTCTCGGCGAGCTGCTCTTTCGTGATGTTCTTCGCGGAGAGGCTGTCGAGAGAGGCGAACTCCTCGGACACGGTAGGGAACCTGACGTACATCCGGGTGGAGATCCCGTCAACCGTAACGTCATGGTAGACGTAAGAAAAGGTAGGAGGAACGAACTTCGTGACGTTGGCGGGGAGGGACAGGGTGTACTGGTTGTCACACCCACACTCCTGCTTAGGGGCTCCAGCTGGAGTGATAGTCCGCTTACAGACCCACTTCGTCTTATACGTCGGACCGACTGAAGCGGTTCGAACAATGAAGAATAGGTACATGAGATCGATGAAGGCGATCTTGTAGACGTCCCCGAAATCGAGAAGGAACCCGATAACCGAGGCAAGGGTCCTTTCGAAGAGCCTGTCCGGGGCGGCTAGAAACATCTCGTGGTGCTCGCCCGAGAGTTCGGTGTTCAGTTTCACCACCGGAAACATTCCGAGGTGCCCACTCGGAAGTTTGACTTCAGTAATCATACTACGCTCCTTCTGTCACTAGCGTGCGTCATTCCGCTCAGGCTGTTGAGAGATATCGACGAGAGCAGCGGCGTCACTCTTACTATAAAGCTTCGTCGTCTGACTCAAAGCCTGAATGGAATTCGAAGCCACGGTAGCGAGACCAAGGAGGGACCCGGAAAGCGAGGACACAACACCAGCCCAGCCAAGGGTAACCGACATGAGGAGAGATAGTTGGGAGACCTGGGCTTTTGAAATGATGTATGTCAAAGAAGGTACCCGCTCGAGGATCACTTGGAACGTTCGAATAGAGTTGGTCTCAGACTTGTCCAGCTTCGCTTCAGTGGTCTTCTGAGGGAAGACCTTGGGGAAGCAGTAAATCTGGACAGGAAGCTCGGGGAACCCGGAGACGATGTCACCGATTCCTCCTGTCGGACTCGTGTTGAGAAAGTTGAGGAGGTAACTGATTAGTCCTGTGGACACATCTCGCTTCGTCTTGATGATGAAGAGAGTTCGGGACACTGAGGCCAGAGGAGCAAACAGGGTAGAGTCTCCGGCAGGAACCACCGCGAAAGTGTTTCCGGCTGGGTCCGTTACAACGGGGGTCGTCGATTTGAGCGTGGCTATGACAGGGGCACAATCGTTCATCCAGTCCTGATAGTAGCGAGACACTAGGTTGTCCGCGGTCTCAAGGTAGTCCACAGTCAAAGGCTCGGTATTGATCTGTCCTACCGTTGGGTATCGGATGAAGCCGAGGTCCTCGTACTGAAGAGTGAACCCTGCAGACGGAAGCTGCACCGACTGCATGAGAGATGAGAACAAAGTGTCCTTACCGAACTGGCCGGTTCCTGACCAAAGAAACGACGACAGATCCCCCGACATTATGTTGGAGAGAGCCGTCGTCAGCGAAGCCACGGCACTGAGGGCCTTGGCCGAACCGTTAGGGTCCATGGAGTCGCTGATAGCTGTTTCTTTAGTCAAAATAGCCATCCATGACCAAGGCAGGGATGGCTCTAGTGACTTGATTGGATTCAGCATAGGGCTCTTAGTGGAACATTACCTGGCGCCCATCGTAGGCGATAGAGGCCTTCGTCGTAAGAAAGTTGTCCTTCGTCTTGTCGGTACCAAGCTCCCCTATCTCCGGAATCCAGACGTTCTTGAGAAGAATAGACACGACTGGAGTGTCCTTGTCTGTCTTGTAGAGAGTAGCTGTCATGGTCCCCACCACAGCTGACCTCGGAAACGCTGTAGCGTCGAGGTCACTTCCGGTGAGAGTGTGCCATGACTCGAGGAACCTCATGAGGACGTTGTTCTCGTCGAGGACGAACTCGCCTTCGGTGACGCCAGAGTTCTTTAGAGTTCCAGCAAAGTTAGCCCACTGTCCAGCAAAGTCTCGCTTGATGACGTTCTGCTGACTGCCAGGAGCCTTGAAGTTGAGGCAGAAGATATCAATGTTAGCCGGGTAGAAGGGCAGAACGAGAACCGGGGGAGCGAAGTAAATCTTGTACAGATACTCACGCTGCCAGTCTCCCATCGAGACATCTTCGTAAAGGCTCAGAAGGTCGCTCATAGTTGGTCCTTTCCTTTACGCCGGCACGTAGGGTGTTTTCTTGTCGTAAGCGATAGTCGCCGTGAAGCTCAGGTAACCGTCTTTCGACTTGTCGAGGTTCAGGTCCGACAGCTCAGGGATGAAGGCCTTCTTGAGAGTGTAGCCTTTTCCGATAGAAGTCTTGTCAGACTTGTACAGTACGAGGGAAATCTCGCCTACATACTGGTACTTGGGGACGATAACCCCGCCCCCATCGCTCCCGGTGAGCTGGTTCCAGGCATAGAGGTACTGGTAAAGCTTGTTGTTCTCGTCGTACCTGAACGTAGCCTGAACCGTATTGGCCGAATCGAGCTTTGAGGACCCCATGTACCACCGTCCCGCCCACATGCGACGAAGGGTGCTCTGCTTCGAGTTAGGGATAGGAAAGGCATCGCAGAAGGCGTCAAGGGTCTTAGGGTCGATAGCCCCCTTTGCGGCAGAGAAGCCTGGGGCAGAGGGCTCTACCGTGATAAGTACCTGGTAGAGGTAATCCCTCTGGAAGTCCCCGAATGTCAGGTCATTGACCTCGGTGAAATCAGCTATCTGCATGGTACCCTAGCTCCTTATGACGTTGCAGTGGCGAGAACGTGGAAGTTGAAGGTGAACTCCTCACCATCCTCGGCAAACTTGACGTCCACATTGATGTCCATGAACCTGGCTCCGGCAGCCTTGACCTGCGAGAAGGACGGGATGTTGACCGTGGCAGACCACACGAACCCTCGGGTGATGTAGTCGTTCACGATCGACTGAAGACCTGCCGACAGAGTGACGAGGATCTCCGGGGTGACGAACCTGAATGGGAAGTTTTCCGTGAAGGCCTTCATCCTGGAAGCAAAGGCGACGTAGGTCATGACCGTCGAGCCGTAAGAAAGATCCGACTCGAAGGCGTAGCCCGTCCGCTGTTCCCAGATCACGGGGCCGGAGGACTTGGCGATCACGTAGTTGATCTTCGCCTGTTTCAGAGCCGAAGATTGGATAGCGGCATCGGTAACCAGGAGCTGGGTAGCCGACACGGCGGCGAAGTCATAGCCCGCGGGGGGATAGTTGAGATAGCCGGTCTGCTTGAACATCCTGGCGTAAGCCATGGCGGCCTTGACCGACGGGTAGATGCAGTAGGTCCGAGTCCCTGAGGTCACGAAGTCAGAGACCCAGTAAGCCATCTGGAACTCGGAAGCATAGACCGAGTCGTGGTACTGCTTGGCAGCCACGTAGGTCTGGACATTGGCGATGTCCCAGAGGGTCATGATGTTGAACTGCTCGAAGTACTGGATGAAGGCCGAGACTACGGAGGTCCCGAGAATTCCATTCATGCAGATCAGGTTGAAGGCGGAGGGGTCGACGCCCGTAAAGTTTAGGTCCGTCGAAGAGGGCATCGTTCCGTCGTTCCCGTAGAGAAGGTCGACAGGAGTGACGTTGCCAACATTATCGTACTGCAGCGGGTTCATGACGAGGATGTTGATGTTGCTGAAGACGACGGTCTCGGCGAAGTTGCTCTGCGTGGACACGAAGGAGACTCGGCTCGACTCCAGGGTGAAGTAGGAAGTTGAGGCACCCGTCACGATCTTTCGATAGACCGTGAGGAGGTAGTAGGGATCGTTGAGAATGTACCGATGGTTGAGAAGCATCGGGTAGTCAGCGGCTGGGAAGGTACCGGCATCGAAGGTGAGACTTACAGCGAGGGTCGAGAAGTTGACGGTTCCTGTGACTCCGGTTCCCGTGACGGTGGCGATGTGAGTACCCCCGTCCGGGGCTCCCGCGGTAGCGATCACGTTGCCGGCGATGTCCTCGATCCGGTAAGCGTCTGCCACGGGGTCAAGAGCTGAAGGAAGAGTGAAGGACAGAGTGTTCGAGGTGGCGAAGTTTTGGAGGGTCTCGAAGTATCTGGTCAAGCTGATTGCCAGGGTGTCCCAGTCTCCCGGAGACTTCATTGTGATCACCGCGGCGACACTGCTCGCGTGAGTGTACTGCACGGTGTAGTTAGAGGTGTCGGGGGTTCCCGTGGGGAAGGTGATAGAGAGGGAGGCAGCGACATCGTAGGTGATGGTTCCGGAGGCCGCGGTCGTGTAGCCCGTTTCGAACACAAGGGCTCCGAGTCCGTCGTCATGGGCGTACTGAATGCTCCCGATGAAGACCTTGAGCGATCCAGGGGTGAGGGTCTCCCCGATGGAGTCGGTCTGGGTCAGGGCTCCAGGAAGGGTGAAGCCTTTGGACCGGAGGCAGAGGGCAGCCTGAAGAACATCCACGTCGAGGACCTGGTCGGTCTGATAAAACGTGCCGTCCTGGAAGATGACGACGTTCCCGTAATAGGGGTCCTTGTTGATGCGGAGGACCTGGACTTGGGACACGACGGAGAGGAGAGAGGCGAGGCCGAGATAGTTACTGTTGTAGTCGATGTCGTAACCAACCATGGCCTGGTAGTTCGATACGGTCACTGGGTTGAGTTTCCCGGGCGTGCCCTTCTTGGTCATCATCGGGACCATGAGGTTGAGGTTGACGGTGTCGAAGCTTTGAAAGCTCTCGTCGACGAGGACGTTTCGAACGCCTGATCCGTTCATAGTTGCCATGTATTCCTCCTGGCCTTACTGCTTCATTTCCATGACTTTGATTTCGACCGAGGCAAACTCAGGAGGAAAGTCGAGGTAGACTTGGGCGCCCTTCTTGAGGATGTGTTCGACACCCTGAGACTTGTAGATACCCGGTCGCGCCGATATGTTCTTCACTAGAAACTTGCCCATGGCTGTTAGCCTCCTATGGTCGCAACAGGGTTGCTGTTGATGAACAGATTGACCTGTTCGATGAAAGCAGGACTTTCAATACACGGAAGCGTCATTCGCAGCTCCCAATCTACGGAAATATAAAGCTTGCGTTGGGCTAAGTCTTCCAGAAGCTCCGGCTTGAAGTCTTGGCTTGCCTTTCGAAACTCGACTTTGGTCCTTCCACTTGGAGGAAGGATGCCTGATAGATCAAAGGTGAAGTATCTGTCCTTGTCCAGGCTGATCACTTTCTGGTAGGTCTGGTTGATAGGGGGAAGAAGATAGCTGGCTGTGTGGAAAGAGTACTTGAACAGGTAGTCGATTAACTGAACCGACACAATGTCACCGTTGTAGATAACGGACCTTTTCATGACCGAACGGCCGTAGGAAGCATCCTCGATTGTCGGAGGAGACGACCGGTAGAGGGCTGTCACAGGTAAGGCCAAGCCTGAGATGACTGCCTGACGGAACGAGGCAACGTCGGAAGTAGTGTAATGGAGGTCTGGAAAATAGTTGTCCCGAAGCCATCTGTAGAGAAGGTGGTCGGTGAACGTGGCAACATCGAAGTCTTCAGTTAGCATTCTCGCCACACTCCCTTTTCAAGATACCCGTGCCACCAGGACTTCTCAAGGATACAGTGTTCTCGGCTCCACAGGATGGAGGGGTAGACTGAGATCGTCCCGTCTTCGTGTTCCACGACAGTGTGTCCCATCCTAGTTCCTCCAATGCCAACCCCAGAGGAAAGGCTGTCTTCGCCTCCAGTAAAGCTAGGAAGGCGCCCGTACCACCACCTCTCTCCCCTCTCAGGCTCACCCACTTCGATGCAGCCATAGTCACCGGGCAAATCAAACTTGAGGCCTTTTCCAGGCTGTTCGTGCACTCTCCGCCCTTGAGTAAGTTTACCGCTCATGCCTTCACCTTCATAAACTCGTACATTGTTCTATCAGAGATAGCAGTCATGAAGACGGTCCGCTTCAGCGCTTTGTACTTCCCGTCGTCCACGACGTAGACGACACGAAAGAGGATGTCTCCGTAAGGGGATACTTGCTCCATGGTCTTGGTTCGGATGAACCAGTCAGCAGCAACGGGGGTCGAGAGGGTAAAGAACCCCATAGTGACTTGAGTATCGCCCTCAGGGAACCAGTTGAAGTGGTAGAACACTCGTCTCTTGGGGTGGAAGTCAACAAAAACTTTCGAGGAAAACTGGTCCATCTCGGATAAGTTCTCGTATCCCTGCATAACGAGAGGCTTCCCGTCCTTAGGCTTGAACACTGTACAAGGGGCTCCGTAAATTTCTATTGACCTATCCTGGACGTTGCGAGCTGCGGTGTAGTCGAACATCGAGTGAAAGGCCATCAGAACTCTCCCTGGAGAAGCACTCTCCGTATCTCGTCTCTATCAGGATAGTGAAGCTCGTACTCCTTATCTTCCTGATTTGCCCTCGTACTTCTCAAGGTAATGTAAACTTCGGGCCTCCCTTCGTACAGTTCAGACATATATGCAACCTGCTCCCGAGAAGGGGTTGCGGGCGTTTTGAAAATATCTATAAAGGAAGAGTATTCATCAATACGGGCAGCTCCCGTTCGTCGCATGAAATTAGTCATGGCGACAGACCTGTTACCGACTTCACTCGCTTTGCGGGTCAAGGCGTCAAGACCTTCTACCTCTCGATGATCCCTGACTCTGCCTCCTTCTGTATTCCCCTGATTGCGTCCTGAAAAATCTAACAGAGTTCCATCAGGAAGAATGTAGCCAGCTTCGGAAGGGCTGTAGGTCTCGCCGAACGCTTTTATAGCCTTTCGAGTGAGTTCCTTAGAAAAATCTTCAGCTACCATGCCAGGATCTGAAGTCGTAAGAAGTTTCTCTAAGGCCAGGTCCCGAGAGGACTCTATCTCCTTGACCGTGGCCGGGTCTCCGTTATGGAAGTAAGAAACCTTGAAGGCTCTACCTCCCTCTCTAACCACGATAGAAGGAGGCCGGTCATTGTCGTCAGGAGAATCGACAGGGGCTACTCCCGACAGACGAAGGATGACACGGTCACCGTCTTCGTCGTCGAATACTGCGAAGTCCTTACCACCTTCAGTTTTTCCAGTGAACCCTAACCAGAGACCTTGGTCTACTTGCTTACGTCTTTTCCCTCTGGACTTAACCCCGGGAAAAGTAGTCCCCACCATTCGAGGAGAAGCCCCCCGAGGCATGAGCGTTGGAGGTAGAGAAGTGGAAGGGCCGTATGTAAAGGAGCCAGCAGGGGCCGCGGCTGCTCCGTCTTGGCGTAAGAAGTTTTTCGAGCTATTGAGCGAATACTCGTCCTCGTTCGCGTCAAAGAACGACTGTCTCCCGAAGAGAGCGAACGACACCCCAGCTACCTCGAACTCCTTGAGGAGCTTCCCTCCGAAGTTCCCCGCCTGAGCAAAGAGCCTTCGGTAGAGAGCCAGACGGTTCCGGCTCCCGTACGAGGCAACACAGGCCTGGTACACTGAGGACTCCTTGCTCTTGAGGAACTCGATGGCAGTTGAGAAGATGCGGGACGCCTGGGACCGAAGCTCAGGGTCATCCACTGTTCCTCCCACCTCATCTCCTCGGTAAGCCGTCCCTGCGGAGTCAACAATCTCAAAAGAGAAATTGTAGACATCGTCCAAGGGAAAAGCTATCTCGCGGGTCACTTTGGTCACAGCCTCTCGAGGAGCGTGAACGTAGTCCATCATCATGGGCAGAATCATTGACAAAGGCTGCAGACCGCCACGTACCAGGTAGCTGTCAGAAGATGTGTCGATCTTAAACGTGAACCACATTCCACGGTCGTCATACGGAAAAGGATTAGACCCGAGGAAGTTAAGAGACAGGAGGAGCTGAGGTGTAAGAAGTTCAGGCTCCTCCTTGGATGACAGAACCTCCACGGTCTCGTCGTTGGCAGACTGAAACAGGTAGGAGCCGTCCTTGAAGGCTTCCTTCAGTTCTGGCGGTAGGGGGAGGGCGTGAATTGAGGGGCTAGTTCTTCGGGAGACTACATAAGCGTCAGCCTCTTCTCTTGTCTTGAAAGACTCAAGGGGAATCCACTGAGGGTTCATGTAACTCTCACGCTTCGTGTAGACCGTGAACTTGTTCCCATTTCTTTCAACCAAGAGGTCGATTTGCTCGTTCCCGGTGACGATACCTACTTCTTTAACCTGGACCCCGAACTTCTTCCCGATGTCATTGGCGTAGTTGACGACCATTTCATCGTAGAACTTCTCCATCCCGTGGCCACCGGAAGCCACAGCCTCTCCCTTGAGGGTGAAGAACTCAGGATTAATCGTGCTCCCCTTTCGTGCCTTTTTCCCTCTCGAAGCTATGGCTCCGTTGATGAGCCGGCCTCCGAGATCGCTACCTAGAAGCTCAAGGACTTCCTTGTCGGATACACGTTTCCCCGATCCAGAATAGGGCTCGATCTCATGTCCACTCTTGTCTTCAAGAGTAAGGTAGAAGTCTTTATCCGACTCGGAACGAAGAGAAGCCTCGCTGAAATACTTGTCCAAAGCATAACGGTCAGCCTGCTGTTTCCCGGTGGTCCAACCGAGGTAAGAGCACCCTTTCTGGATAGCTTCAATGAGCCCTCTACGAAAGAGAAGCTTCATCCAAGTTTTCTGGAAGGGCGCTTCCTTGAACCCTGGGCTGTGGGCTTCAAGCCATCCCTGGACGGCTTCTTCTTCAGAGGAGGCAAAGTATCCTTCTACTTTACCTTCCGGGTTCAGAACGACCCAACTAGAGGCTCCTCCAGACTTAGTCACATCCTTAGCCGTGTACCCTTCAGGAAGTTCAGTCCCCTGGACTCCGGCCTCCCGCATTTCCTGGTACAGGTCTGACTGAATCTCTTCGAGAAGAAGAAGCTTCTTGCGGTCAGTGGTCTTGAAGACCTGTGTCCTGAGGTGGCCGGCTACCCCCTCCTCTCCTCGCCAGTGAGGGTGAGTGAAGGGAAGACTGTCCCTACCTTTAGCGAACTTGCCTTTGAGAAGAAGTTCAGAGTAATCCTCTCCTCCTTCAGTGGCGTACTCTTTGTACCGTGTAGAGTTCCCCACTTGAGGATTAAGAGACTTGAGTACTATATTGTACCAGTCAGGTCTTGTACTCCCGTCTCGCTCACGGAGCCTAGGGTTCCAGCTAAGAGAACGGTAAATATCTCCATCATTAGAGAACTCCAATTCAAGGTCCTCCATGTCAGTGGCCAAGCTCTCCGCGAAGAACCGTTGTACTGCAGTGGTGGCATAAGGACTTCTCCGGTTGTACTTTATCCCTTCTGTGAGACGCTTTTCTTCGAGCTGAGGAGCATTGTCTTGAATGATGGCAAGAAGCTGCTCGAGAGTGACCTTGTCCTGGGTGTTGAGAGCTTTAGAGAGACCTGTCCACTTCAGCTCTTCCTCGGAGACTCCCGCGGACCTAAGCATGCTGTAGACGTTCTTACCAGGCATAGGTCCCTGCATCTTAGCCTTAAGGACCTCGGTAGACTTAAGCTTCCAGATAGGTTGGGCTGCAGAGAATGCGGGCGAGGCGTAAGAAGATTCGACGACTACTTCGCCAGACCCATCCTCTGACGGAGCGGTCCCTCCCTCAGAGTCCCACTCGTCCTGAGCCTTCTGAAGAGCCTTATTTCGGTACTCCGCGTAGCTTTTCTGCCAACCAGCGGGCCGCTGTTGCATAGTCTTGCTGCTCTCGTGGCTTCTTTTTATTGGCATCTCCGGACTCCTCTTCCTCGTCATCAGACAGGTCTTCAGCCTCTCCAAAAGCGAACTCGGACACATCTTTACCCTTTAGGAAGGCATTGAGATATTTTTCATTGTACCAGAGCAGAGCCTGTAGGTCAGCGTTGGTAAGAGTTATTCCACGCTCATGTAGCTTCTGAGACGTGCGAAGTAATATATCTTTGAACCCTTCCCGGTCAGGACCCTTCGGGACGGTGTTCTCGTGGAGCAGCGTATTTTCTATGAGTTTAGCCAAGTTGTCTTCAGGGAAGTTCTTAGAAGAGCCTGGAGACCGATCGCTCTCAGAGAATTGAGGGAAGAAAGACCTGCCTTTAGGATCAAGTTTTCCGTTCGCAAGACGAGCGTACCTCTCCTTGACGTACGCCACGAACTTAGGCATTGTGTCTACAGCGATGAAAGGATCGGTCTGCTCTGTCTCAGGAAGACTGAAATAACTGTCTATTTCTTGAGCCATGGCAGCTTGGTCAAACTTCCACGGCTTATCGGGGCTATACTGGTAAGTCTCGATAGGTCCAGCTTGAAGTAGGTCCTTATAAACCAAAAGGTTCTTCCTAAATGCTTCGGTTAAGGGAGAAAAGAGAGTTCCTCTAACACGATTCAAAGTACGGATGGCCCACCTGTCGAGCGTGAACAGGTCGTAGTTTCCGTACAAATTAGAGAAGAACGATCCTATCTTGGGTCCGAGAACTAGAGCGCCTCGAGCGTAAGCATCGGCGGCTTCTCCCGTGCTCCACTTCTTCCCTCCAGGAAGAGGAGGAAGAACTAGGTTCATTACGGTGTTTATGTCTCCGGCTCGCTTCCTTGATAAGAAAAACTCTCGGGTCTTACTAATTCCCCAGGCATCAAAAAAAAGGTTAACTCTCTCAAAGGTGCTTCCCATAGTGCCCATAGTCTTACCCGAGAGAGACCTTCCCTCGGAGTCAAATATGACTAATCCGGGTACCAGTGATAAGTCTGAAGGGAACCTTCTCCTAGTCTTAGCGTACCCACTGTAGACGGCTTCACCCAGTTCGAAGTTCTTCTTTACAGTCATTCCATTACTGGTTACTGCAAGAGCAATGACGAAGAGGAACCTGTCATCTTCAGATTGGAGGATCTCGGGATGGAATTCTGAGAACGTCTTCATTGCCTCTTTGAACTGCGAGTCGTACCACCCTAAAGCAGACCCTGAAGTCGTAAGAGCCTCGAGAGAGTCAGTGAGGAGGGCTTGGGCTGCACGCTCGTTAAGGGCTTCTCCCTCAAGACCTTGCACGAACTCTCTCGAGTTTTCCTGGACCCATCTGTACATCTCGTACTGACTAAAAAACTTGGGAGGCTTCTTCATTTTGAGAAACGCCTGAGCCGACAACTTGTCCACAGGAAGCTTCTTCAATACAGTTGTTGCCCGTTTCTGGAGGGCTTCGGGGGAGTCTACCTCAGGAAGTTCTACGGAGAAAACTGATACTCTCTTTATCTGGGATGGAGACTTAGGAAGGAAGTAGGTGAGAACGTCTGACCCTACAGGGTCTTCCCACACGATGGCGTCGTTCGACGTCCCTGTTAGAAGGGCGTGAGTTACGTCGTACCTCCTAACTAGATCGGTGGCTCTGGCGACTGCCTCTGGAACCATATCGAGCATAGTAAGTGTAGGTACCTTCTGAAGAGAGGCTGACATGACAGGCTCCTCTTCTTCAGAGGTCTCCAACTCAGGCTGACCCTCGACAGGAATAGCTGGGCCAGACTCAGCATCGGGGTCAGACTCAACACGTTCCCTGTAGGTTTTTGACAAAGTAGCCGACTTAGGCTTCCCTTGAATGGTCCAAGGAATGCTTGAAGCGACTACCTCAAGCTCGGAGTCTGACATATTGCCGAGCATCTTCCTGAACTCTTCGACAGTCACCACTCCAGGGGTAGCAAGGTCCACGGTTAAAGGAGACTTCACATCGAGTACTACGGCAGTCTCAGGAATGTCGGACACATCAGGAACGACTGATAGGTTCGAAAGACTCCTGAGACGTGGGGACGTACTGAATATCTTTACTCCAAACCCTCGAGAGGAGTCGGCAAGTGTGAGGTCCGCTCCATTAAGACCGTGAAGAAATATAATTGGCTTCTTGTCGACAACAGCTTTGCTGGGGGACCCCTGACGAAAGAAGTCTTTGAAGGCCTTCGTACGATAGAGTCGGTCGAGGTAAGGTTCCACGACCTCGGGGTCTTTGCCACTTAAGACGTAAGAAGATTTTGCGTACTTCCTGTAGTAGGCCCGGGCCAGATCAGTGCCCTTGGACGTCATCTGGCCCATCTTCCCGCGGGCTTTAGGAAACTGCTTTCTGAACATTCTGAGGGCTTGAGCACCAAGACCCTGGCCTCTGTACGAAGGACGAATCCAAACCCCGTCTGTTCCGAACTCATCGGACACCATGCCTACGAGCTTATCCCCGTCGTATAGATGAAGGGTGGTATCGAATACTGGATAGCCCTTGGACTCTACCTCTTCACGAGGCATGTACACGAGGTTCCCTTCCTCATCCCTTCGATGTTGGTAAGTGTCTTCGTCAAAGTATGTGTACTTGTTTTCTTCCCCTGAGGACCTTGCTTCTACTTCCCTTCCGTCTTTAGTCGTGATGGTCCCTACGAGATTAGGATAATCCGACTTAAGACTTTCATGTCCTTTAGCAGGCCAGTGGTCCCAGTACTCTTCCGTGTTAGAGCGCTCGTAAGCGTCTTCTCCAATATGGCCGGTCTTATGGAGTCTCACAAAGTCGTCTTCGGAAAACCCACGGACCGATAGGTCCTCAGGCTCCAAGGACTCCCCCTTGGCTATCGACCTGGCCTTTTCCTGGTACTCTTCTTCCTTACGGTCTTGCTCACGACGGAGAGCAATGAACTCCTCGAGAGAGGGGTTTCCAAGCTGCTTGAGAACATGAGGAGAATGTTCCATTAAGAAGTCATAGTCGTTCTTGAGATCCTCGTCCGTGGTCTGACGGTAGGGGTCTTCCTCGTCATGAGAAGAAGCGACGCTTTCGTACAACTTCTCGGACTCGGGGCTCCACGTACCTCTATTGAAAACAGACTTCACTTGTGTAGGAGAAAACACTATCCAATTAACGACTCCGTCAGGAGCGTCCTTGACCCTTACGGAATCGTACCCCATTTCCTTAGCCCTTCGGGCGGTCGTCTCTTCGTCGTAGGATCTAACGACACGGGGCCAGGGCTTCTCAGCCTTGAGGTAAGCCGGGACTATCTGGGCTCCCTTAACCCGTGCGAATGCGGCAGCCTCTTCAGAATCAGGAGAGAAGAAGATTCCTCCCCCCAACGCTTCGTTGGGCTTGAAACTATCGAACTCCGAGTGGGTTCCGTGGAATACCTTAAGAGGGTTCCCTCCAGCATCTACCACCTTGGAGTTGCCGAACCACCTCAAGAACTCCGGGGACGTCATAAGAAGTTTCGAAGACTGAGAGGAAGCGTAGACAGGATTCGGCTCAGCGTAAATTCCCTTTAAGAACTCGTAGGGAATAATTACCCCTTCATCCTCATAGTAAGCGTTAAAGTACTTCCC
>Ga0307375_10001250_pt1 | contig 28177 bp, 22 predicted proteins | sample TR1MG_FD_202531 | JGI IMG/M metagenome (GOLD analysis project Ga0307375, IMG submission 202531) | Soil microbial communities from Risofladan, Vaasa, Finland - TR-1 | ecosystem: Environmental > Terrestrial > Soil > Coastal area > Acid sulfate soil | place: Finland: Risofladan, Vaasa | collected...
CAGTTCCGTTGAAGTAGCTCCCGTGCACACCCGGTCAGCGTTAGGCCTGAGAGCGATGGGATCGCTAACAGAGAATGGCGGCCGCCTTCGGTGCCGTGGAATCGGGCGAATCATAGGCATCTTTTCTGGCTAATGCAATTTGATTTTGCGTCTTAGAGAAAAAAAGTCTTCCCGTCTGGGTCCTTCGGCGGGTTTTGGGTGCCCAATGGCGGATTCTGGGGGTTTGAAGGCGGGTCCTTGGAGGGTCTAGCGGCCCTTCATGGGGCGTCTCACATCCAAGGCTTGGGGTAGGGATCATCAGAGCGGGGCCTGAATTTTGCCGATCTCGAAGGCGCGGCCGGGCCGTTTGGGGGGACATCAGCCGGGCGCTGGTTCCTTTCGCTTCGATTCCCGCCGTGAAATCACGGTTTTGGGGCGGCCGTGAACGGGCCCTTTTGCCCAACGATCCTACCAGAAAGACGCGAGCAGCAAAGACGCATGTTCTTGGTGCAGGGTGCGGTAAGGGGCAGGTGGCCATTTTAAGTTCCTTGCAGGCGGCAGCGGGGCGCAAAATAGCTTAGTTCAAACCGCGTCAATCCGAGAACGCGGATACTTGTATCGCCTAAGCTTCCGGTCTGCGTGTTACGTCTATAGGCGCGAGCAGGGAACGGGTGCAAGTAAAGACACTTGGAGAACTCTGCGGTGTTGCGCGCGGATTGAGATCGTAACGAGGCCGCGTTTTAAATAAAACGAGACGAGGAGTCGGTTCGGCTTCTGGGTCTAGGTTCCCATAAAAGAGAGAGGTGACTTGTGACGAGAACGGAACTTAACGAACGTATTGTGGAGGCCAAGCGCGACAAGGGTCTGAGCTTTAAGGCCTTAGCGGAGGCGGTCGGTCGTAGTGAGGTATGGACAACAGCCGCCTTACTTGGGCAGATGAGCATGGGCGACGCCGAGGCCCATGCGGCGGCGACGGCCTTGGGGCTCGATAAGGAGGCGGAAATGCTTTTGCAGGAATGTCCCACGAAAGGCTCCCTTGATCCATCTGTGCCGATTGATCCCTTGCTATACCGTTTTTACGAAATTCTGCAGGTATACGGCACGACCATAAAGGCGCTTATTCATGAGAAGTGTGGCGACGGCATTATGAGCGCCATCGATTATGAGATGAGCATAGAGCGGGTCCCTGATCCCAAAGGCGATCGCATAAAAGTCACGATGAACGGGAAATTTCTTCCGTATCGCGTCTGGTAAAGGCTTACCGAGCCCTCGGGCATCCGTGGATGGCTCGGCACGACCTTGGACTCCGCTTACCGCGTGGGCCTGTGCCTGGGATTTTGCGCGCCATCAAGAGGGCGCGCGTCGCCTTAAGGGAGCGGCTTCGTCTTAGTTGCCGCGGGCCTCGCGTAGGAGGATGGGGGTCATTCCGAGACGCGTGAGGATCCGGCGATCGTGCGCGACTTGATCCTTGGTGATAGGGCCTAGCCGGACACGGTAGAAGGCACCCCGCCCGCTTATGCTGACTTGTTCGATATAGGAGGCGAGACCCCGCAGGCCAAGCTCCGCGCGCAGACGGCTCGCGTCCATCCGGTCCGGGAATGAAGCCGCTTGAAGAATAAAGTCCCCCGTTTTTTGCGTTGCGGCAGTGTTCGTGTGCGCGATTGCGGGCTTGGATCCGTGGGCCTCGTGGACCGCTTGTGGGCTCTTCAGGTGGTTATGGCCTCTGCGCGTCTTTTTGTCGCGTATCTCCGGCAAAATGGTATAGAAGTCGAATTGCGTGGCCGCAGGGAGTCCAGGCGCCGGTCCTTTGGGTTTTTTCGGTAAGGGCGGTGGGATGAGCGCAGGTATTGCCTTCTGGTGGGGAGACAGGGCCATCGGTTTGGGGGCCTTCTTGGCGGGCCCCTCTAGTCCGCGATAGATTAGCGCACCAAGCCCCAGGCCTACCCCTAAGGCTATCGCCACCACGATCCCTATTTTGATTTCGGGTCTCAGGCCTTGTCGCCTACGCGGACGCGCCATTTCACATACTCTCGGGGGCGCTGACGCCTAACAGAGCCAGTCCGTTTGCCAGAACGTGGCGGGCGGCCGTTATAAGCGTGAGACGGGCATCGCGTAGCGGCGATTCGACGTTTAAGAAGCCATGGGCATTGTAATAAGCGTGGACCGTACCGGCGAGTTCGCGCACGTAATAAGCGATTTGGTGGGGTTCGCGTGCGGACGCCGCTTCTTCTATGATGTCCACGTAGCGACTCAAGGTCCGCAAGAGCGTCAATTCCTCGGGGGTATTGAGCAGCGCGAGATTACTTTTCTCCCATTGGGGCGGACTGAGAGATCGATCGGCGAGTTGCCGAAAGACGCTCATGATGCGCGCGTGCGCGTACTGCACGTAGTAGACGGGATTCTCGTTGGATTGTGATTTGGCCAAATCCAGATCGAAGTCCATGTGCTGTTCGCTCTTGCGGAGCACGTAAAAGAATCGCGCCGCGTCGCACCCCACCTCCTCGCGTAACTCGCGCAGGGTGACGAAGTCGCCGCTCCGAGTCGACATTTGCGCGCGCACGGTTCCTCGGTAGAGGATTGCGAATTGCACAAGGAGCACCTCTAGGCGTTCGGCGGATAGTCCTAAGGCCGAAAGCGCCCCTTTGACGCGCGGTACATAGCCATGATGGTCGGCGCCCCAGATATCGATCACGCTATCGTATCCCCGCTCGAACTTTTCGAGGTGGTAGGCGATATCCGAAGCAAAATAGGTCGTAACTTGGTTTTCGCGTACCACGACCCGGTCTTTTTCATCACCGTACTGTGTGGCGCGAAACCATAAGGCGCCATCCTTCTCGTAGAGGCAGCCGTGGTCGCGTAGGCGCGTTAAGGCGCGTTCTATGGCCCCATTGTCCATGAGGCTACGTTCCGAGTACCACCGATCATAGTGGACGCCAAAGGCGGCGAGGTCGTCTGCGATGTCCGCGAGCATGGCCTTTAGCCCAAAGCCATGGAGCTCGGTATAGCGCGCGCCGAGCGCTTCCTTCAATCGCTCGATGCGCGCGTCGGTCAAGGCGTCTGGATCGAGTGTCGCGTCTTCGATGAGGATCTGCGCCAAGGGTTGTTGGAGCGTGTCGCCCACCACGACGCGCAAGGCCCGCGCGATGTCGAGCACATAGGCGCCGCGATAGCCAGTCTCCGGAAAGACCACCTTATGGCCGCAGGCCTCCATGTATCGGATCCAGACGCTGAGTGCGAGGATGTCCATTTGGCGCCCCGCATCGTTGACATAATATTCGCGTGAGACTTTATGTCCGGCGGCATCAAGTAGACGCGCAAGCGAGTCCCCGTACGCCGCGCCCCGTCCATGCCCCACATGTAAGGGCCCGTTGGGGTTGGCGGATACGAACTCGAGGAGAATGGTTCCGGGTTTGGGGGAAAGACGCCCGTAGTCGGATTTCTGTGTCAGGATTTCTTGCACCACCTGATGATGGGCGGTCGGCGCGACAAAGAAGTTGAGGAAACCGGGACCTGCGATTTCGACGCGCTCTAGTAAGGGCGAGGCACTTAAGGCGGTCTCGATCTCGGCTGCGAGGACGCGCGGTGGGCGTCCGGCGAGTTTGGTCGCCATGAGCGGAAAATTGGTGGAGAAATCGCCATGGCCTTCCTGGCGCGGCCGGGCAAGTTCGGCGGTTGGGAGGTTTTCCGGGAGACGCCCCGCGGCCACGAGCGCCGTTATCGCGTCCTGCAGAAGGATGGCAATTTTTTGTTTCACACAAAGACCCTATGAAAAGTTGCGCTATCTTAACAGAAGCTCAAAGCGCCCGCGTCGGTGGTGCGACCTTTGGCGGCGGCCGGTTTAGAGATCCTGGGCGGAGTTTTCGATGAGCGTCTCGACTTCGCGTAGTCCGGCACGATGCATGGGATGGCCGTCGATGGGCGATAAGGGCAGTTCGCGTATACCTTCGATGCTGAGCACGTAGAGCGCGAACGGCGTCTCTCCGGCCAGGAAGCGAAAGACCGGTACGGGCAGGATGCGGTCATCATGGTATTTGAGGCGCCGATCTTCCAGATCGAAGGGGATGTTGTGGTCGGTCAGAAAGAGCCCCACGTCTTCGGGGGCCGCAGCGGTGAGATGCAGCTGGACCTCCGGAAAGCGCGTGATGGCGCCGCTTAAGACCTCCCCTACGAGCTTGGGCGCGAAGGCCTCGAGTAGCTGCATGGCCTCCCGTGCGCTTTCTCTTAACGTGCGCACGGTCTTCGTCCAATCCCTCTGAAAAAGTTCGAGGTGTTGCTTGAGTGCCGCCTCGATTTCGGCGTTGCCGGGCCAGTTCTGGTCTTCGGGCAGGCTTAAGCGGTGCGCGGCCTTGCGTTTCGCGCTCTGAAAGTCACGAACGCCTTCCTCGGCCATGATGCGCGCGGCCTCGAGAACGATCTTTTGGCGTGATGCGGCCCCCGACCTGCGGCTTGCCGGGGCCCCGCGCGTATGTCTCCCCATTAGAAAAGTCCGCTGCTACGAACGCTTTGTGGGGGTGAGGGCACAGTCGGCCCCTGATTATCGGTTGTCTTTCCGGGGACCGTCCCTTTTATAAAGTATTCCTTCATGGCGAGCGGGTCGGTCGGGTCGCATGGCAGCCCGGTATGACGGTTGATGGTCGCGCTGACGATTCCGCGCGGCTCGGTAAAGGGGGTATCAGGGCGCCCGGTCATGGTCGCGCCCATGTATTGCATCCATATGGGAAGGGCCGCGTGTGCGCCCACCTCAAAATGGCCGAGCGATTTGGGTACCGGGAAACCGACCCAGGTCGTGGTTTCAAGGTAAGGGCTGAAGCCTGAGAACCACGCATTGAACTCATGGTTCGACGTGCCGGTCTTGCCGGCGAGATCGATGCGCTTGAGAGACAAGGCCAATTGCCCGGTTCCCGAGCGGATCACGCTTTGCATCATGCTCGTCATGATAAAGGCGTTTTGCGGGCTGATCGCCTGGACCGCGTAATGCGGCGTCCCGGTGATCGGTGCGAGCGACGCCGACGAAGGAGGCACAAGCAGGGGCGTCGGTCGCCAGATCACTTTGCCGGTTTCATCTACGATCTTTCGGATAAAGTAGGGCTGAACGCGAAAACCCCCATTGGCAAAGACGGTGTAGCCGCGCGCCATCTCGAGCGGGGTCAAGGTAGCGCTTCCCAAGACGAGCGAAAGGCTGTGCGGCAGTCGCGCGGACGGGAAGCCGAAGCGTTCCGCATAATGGACCGCATAGTGAATGCCAATGGCCCGCAAGATGCGGATCGAGACGAGATTGATGGATTGCGCAAGGGCTACACGCATGCGCGTCAGTCCGCGAAAACGATTGGAGTAGTTATGTGGTCGCCACAGTTCCCCATGGGCCCCGCTTAGCGCGACGATCGGTGCCCCGCTAAACAAGCTCGCGGCCGTATAGCCTTTGGCGATGGCCGCCGAGTAGACGAAGGGCTTGAAGCTCGATCCGGGCTGGCGATAGGCTTGGATCGCACAGTTGAAGTTGTCGTGATAGAAGTCGAAGCCGCCGACCAGGGCCGCAATCGCACCGTTGTGGGGGCGCAAGGACACGAGTGCCGCGTAGGGTTTGGGGATCTCGGCCAAAGCCCATTTTTGTGGACCTTCGTGGTGAAGGTAGATGACATCTCCGACCTTTAGGATGTCGCTGGCAAGTTTAGGCGCAGACCCCACCGCATTGGTGTTGATATAAGGTGCCGCCCATGACAGGCCGCGCCAGCCCACGCGCACGTTCTGGCGATCGAGGTCGTAGGCATTGATGGAGTGAGCGCCTACCTTCAGCACGATGGCCGGCACGAGACCGCCTACCGTCGTGTACGGGCGTAAGTCGCGATTGAGTCGGTGCTCCGAGGTTTGGTCTGTGATCGGGAGCAACGCCACGGGCCCATGGTAGCCATGGCGACGATCGTATGCCAAAAGGCCATCGCGCACGGCGCGGTCTGCGGCGATTTGCTCTTGCGCGCCTAGCGTTGTGTAGACTTTGTAGCCGCCATCGTATGTCTTCTTCTCCCCGTAATTTTTGATCATGTATTCCCTTACCATTTCCGCGACATAGGGGGCGTGGACATGGTAGTGGATCATGTGCGCGCGCGTGGCGACGGGTGTGGCGTCCGCGCTTGCGAATTCCGCGGGCGTGATATCGCCTAAGTCGCGCATGCGCGTCAAGACATAATGACGACGCGCCTGGGCGTTTTTCGGGTGGTTTATGGGGTTATCGAGAGATGGAGCCTGGGGTAGCCCCGCGAGCATCGCGAGTTGCGGGAGGCTCAGCTTATCGAGCGCTTTTCCATAATAGATATGGGCGGCCGCCTCGAAGCCATAGGCGTGGTTACCGAGAAAGATTTTGTTCAGATAGAGCTCAAGGATTTGTTTTTTGCTCAATGTGCGAGCAATCTTGAAGGCGAGTAGGATTTCCTTGATTTTTCGCGTGAAGGTTTTGTGCGGACTCAAGAAGTAGTTCCGCGCCACCTGCATGGTGATGGTACTGGCCCCTTGGGCCTTGCGCCCGGTCAAAAGATCGACCCAGGCGGCACGGGCAATGCCTAGGAGATCGATGCCCGGGTTGGTATAAAAGGACTTGTCTTCGGCGGCCAAGACCGCATTAATGAGCAGGGGCGGGACCTGCTTTAGGGTAACCGGCATGCGTTCCTCATTGCCAAATTCGGCAATGAGGTCCCCGTGGCGAGTCAGTACCTGCAAAGGCGCTTTGAGGCGTTTTTGCATGATATTGTCCACGGAAGGGAGGGTGGGGGCGATGATAAGCGCCGTAACCGCCGCCGCCAGGACTCCGGCCGCGAAAAGGCCGAAGAAAGCGAGCAGCAACCGGAATCCGATCCGGCGTCTCAAGGAAGCGTCGGGAGTTGATGTAGGGGCCATAGTCTCTCAATCTGCAGGGTAGGCCTCAGTATAAGGCGAAAGCTTGGAAGGCCAAAGTATTTGGCATATCTGGCTTCTCTGATCTATAGTTCAAAGAAGCTCATCTAAAGAGCGATCTATCGGGCATAAGTTCCGGGAAAAGGGAGGAAATTGGGTCTGCTCAACCGAAAGAAACCGCCGCTCGTCGGTTTGGACATCAGCACCTCGTCGGTCAAGGTGCTGGAGTTAAGCCGTCATCAGAACCAATACCGCGTAGAGCGCTATGCGGTCGAGCCCTTGCCGCAGAACGCGATTGTCGAGCGCGCCATAGCCGAGATCGAGCAGGTGAGCGCGACTGTGGATCGCGCCATGAAGCGTTCGGGCACGAAGGCCAAGCATGTGGCGGTATCGGTGGCGGCCAGCCACGCGATTTGTAAGTCGGTTCGATTGCCGGCGAGCTTGACGGAGGCCGAACTCCAGACCCAGATCGAGATGGAGGCCGAACATTACATCCCGTACCCCTTAAATGAAGTGAATCTCGATTTTCAGGTCGTAGGTCCCGCGGAAGATAATGCCGACGAAGTCGAAGTCCTGATCGCCGCGTGCCGCAAGGAGGTCTTGGATGACTATCTTGCGGTGATCCAGACGCATGGCTACCAGCCTGTTATCGTGGATCTTGAGACCTACGCCATGGAGAACGCCTACGGGCTGATAGCCGAGCACATGGCCGGCGGCGGCATGGAAAAAACGGTCGCCGTCTGCGATGTCGGGGCCACGAACATGACCCTTAACGTCATGCACAATAAGCGTTCCGTTTATAGCCGCCTACATAGCTTTGGTGGCCGGCAGTTGACCGAGGAGATCCAAAGTCGCTATGGCCTCTCCTATGAAGAGGCGGGGCTTGCCAAGAAGCAAGGGGGGCTTCCCGACAATTATCAAGCCGAGGTCCTGCGCCCCTTTATGGAGGCCTTGTGCCAGGAAGTCGTACGTGCCCTGCAGTTTTTTTACTCGTCTAGCCCTTTTAACAAGGTGGATCTTATTCTTTTTGCCGGGGGCTGTGCGCAGATCGCGGGGATCGATAAGTTGGTGGAAAGTCGCGTAGGGGTTCCGGCCGCTATTGCCAATCCGTTTGCCGGCATGATGCTCTCTTCGCGGATCAAGCCCCAGCTCTTTGCCAATGAAACCCCCTCTCTTATGGTCAGTTGCGGGCTTGCCTTACGGAATTTCGATCCATGATGCGTCTTAATCTTTTGCCGTGGCGTGAGCAGCGGCGTCGGGAAGTCGACAAGCGCTTGATACGTCATGCAGGCATGGCTTGGTTCGGCGTTGTCGTCGTCCTTTTTTACGTCCACATGCAGTTCGCGGACATTGTCGCAAACCAACAGGCGCGCAATAGCTATCTCCAGCAGCAAATCGGTCTTATGAGTTCCAAGATCCACGAGATTACCGTGATCAAGAAGGAGCGTACGGCCCTGCTTGCGCGCATGCGCGTGATAGGCCAGCTCCAGATGGATCGTATGCAGATCGTGCACACCTTTAATAGTTTGGCGCGCGATGTCCCTCGGGGGGTCTATTTGACGTCCTTTGGACAGGTAGGTGAGGTCTTTACGATATCGGGCGTGGCCCAAAGTAACGAGCAAGTCTCGCAGTTCATGCGTAATCTTGCAGGCTCCCCTTGGTTTGCGGATCCCGTGCTCGACGTCATTACGGTCAAGCGCACCGGCGGTAGTCGCTTGAGCTTGTTTACGCTTTCCGCCCAAGGAAAGGGCGTGGCGCCTGTTAAAAAGCCCGTAGCGGGTAGGAGATAGTCGTGGACTGGCGACAGACGCTCGAAGATATTAAAAACGTCGACTTCAATAATCTTTCGGCTTCGCCGTATTCGGTTAAGCTCGTGGGTGTCGGATTATCCTGTGTCTTGCTTTTGGGTCTTGGATTTTGGTTCCTTATTCGGGGTCAAATACACGATTACCAGAGTTTAAGGACCCAGGAAAAGTCTTTGAAGCAGCAGTTCATACACCAAAAAATGGAGGCGGCCCAGTTGCCGGCCTACCAGCTCCAAATGAAGAGGATGAAGATCTTGTTCGGGGGCTTACTCCAGGAACTACCCAATACCACGCATATGCCGGAGTTCGTGACGGAAGTGACCCAGGCGGGCAAGAGCAGCGGTCTTCAATTCGTGCTGTTGAAGCCGCAAGGCGAGGTTCCCAAGGATTTTTATGCGGAATTACCTATTCAGTTGACGGTCAGCGGGACTTACACGCAACTTGGACACTTCGTGGGTGATATCGCCGCCCTTCCGCGCATCGTGACGCTAGGGAATGCGAAGGTGACGGCTAAGGACGGCAATCTTCTCTTGATGTCGGTCACCGCCAAGACCTATCGTTACTTAAAGCATCGGTATATCAAAAAATGATGACGCGCGCCTTTATCATAGTCGGCATGTGCGCCCTTCTCGCGGGTTGTTCGGGTGGCGGAGACATGGCGAAATTGCAGCAGTTCGTAGCGACTGCGGATGCGGGTTACATACCCCCGGTAAAGCCCATCCCTAAGGTCCCCGCACCGAGTATTGTCGCCTTTAACATGCACAACTTCCTGGATCCGTTCGAGCCCTTTGCGATGCGCCTGCCGGGGCGTGGCCCCAATCCGGATTCGCGTTTGCCCACGGGTCCGCTCCAGAAATTTCCGCTGGATGCGCTTACCATGGTCGGCACGATGTCCATGGGCCACAAGCTCTGGGCGCTCATCACGGACCCGCATCACGCTACGCATCGCGTGGAAGTCGGCACTTATTTAGGGGAGCATTTTGGAAAAATCGTACGAATAAGCCCTAACAAAGTCTACATTGTGGAAACCGTTGCTGGTCCTACGGGCTGGGTTAAGCAGCCTGTGACCTTAGAAATTAAGTGATAAGGGAGCCCCATCATGATTAAATATAAGCTCGCAGCCTTCGCTTTCGCGCTTTCGGCGTTTGCTATGGCGCGTGCCGCCACTCTTACCGGGCTTTCCTGGACCGAAGCGGCCGGCAAGCCGGCCCTGAAAATGGCCGTTACGGGCGATGTCCACCCGCAAGTCGAAACGCGTCGCCACGGCCTTTTGTTGCGCATCCATTTAAAGCGCACGACCTTGGGCGGCCACGTAAAAGATCTCGTGGGCGCGGGCGCCGTGAAGGGCGTCTACCCTTATTTGACGGACAATGGTCATGGCGTGGATGTGGATGTCCTGATGACGGCCAAGGGCGGTGTTACGCTCAAGCGCGCCGCTTATGGTTATCTAGCCACCCTCACAGGGCTTCCGGTCGACGCGGTCGTTCCCAAGGTCGCGCCCTCCGCGCCCCCGGCTCACCCGCAAGCCGTGGCGCAAACAATGGCACCGAATGCCGCGAGCGCGCCTAACGCCCTTATCAAACTTAGTTATTTTGCGTTCCCGGGCAATCGCATCCAGCTTCATTTGGTGACCACCCATAAGCCCGTTTCGCCGTCGATCTTTGTTTTGACGAAGCCCGCCATGGTGGTGCTCGACATCCCCAACACAACCCTTAAGGCGCCGTTAACCACATTGGAGGTGGGGGCTGGCGATGTTCAGAGTGCCACGGCCGTTGAGGCAAATGGTACAACGCGGGTCGCGATCCGCCTCGTCGATCCGGCCGCTTACCGCGCCTATGTGCGCCCGCATGGCATCGATATCATTATCGCGGCCCCGAATACGAGTATCGCCCAGGCGGCCGTGGCGGTGCCCAAGAGCCCGGTCTTGCCGCTCACGAAGAACAATAGGCCGCGATATGATTTGCGCGCCATCACCTTTCATCGTGGTCGCGACGGTGCCGGCAAGATTCAGGTTCGCCTGTCAAGCTCTAACGTCGCGGTGAGCGTGCATAACCATGGTCATGAGGTCATTTTGACCTTCCATGACACGCACGTCGGTCATGCCCTGCAACGCACGCTCGTGGTCACGGATTTCGCGACTCCGGTGGATACCATCCAGACCTTCCAGGACGGTCGGAATGTGCGTGTCGTTTTGCACGCCTTTGGTCACTATACCCAGATGGGTTACCAGGCGCAGCGAGCCTTCTTATTGCGGGTGACGCCGATTTCACGGCGCGCCTATCAGTTGATCGCGCACAAGAAAGATCAATATGCCAGCCGCAAGATTTCATTGAACTTCCAGCATATCGGGGTGCGCGCGGCCCTTCAGGTCTTGGCTAACTTTAGCGGGCTAAACTTCGTCACGAGCAACGCGGTCCATGGGAATCTGACCTTGCAGCTCCACGATGTGCCTTGGAAGCAGGCCCTGCATTTGATCTTGCGTACCGAGAATTTGGGCATGGAGCGCAAGGGCAACATCATTCTGATCGCGCCCGCCGCCAAAATGGCCAAAGAAGAGCAGGCGCGCCTCACCGCCCAGGCCCAGGCCCGTAAGCTCGAGCCCTTGGAGACCGTGCTTATACGCATGAACTATGCGAAGGCTGCCGATATTGCGTCTTTGCTGAAATCCACGCGTACCTTGGGTGGCGCGAGCAAGTCCATGCCGTTTAGTTCGGTGAGTTACAGCAAGGCCACGACCGAGTCGACTTCGCTGCTCTCCAAGCGCGGCCAGGTGACGGTCGATAAGCGCACGAATTCCTTGATCATTCAAGACACGCCGCAGCGCATACGCGCCATACGCCGCCTGATCGCAAAACTGGATAGACCGGTGCGTCAAGTTTTGATCGAGGCGCGGCTCGTGGAGGCCAATGACGGCTTCAATAAGAGCCTAGGCGCGCAATTAGGTTTGAACTATTCGTATAGCACGCCCTCGACTGCGGTAACGAGTTGTCCGGCGGCGCAGTGTTCGAACTCCGGTCCGACCGCCAGCGCGGGTCTTCCGAGCAGCAGCGGGGTGTTGTCGAGCACGAGCTTGGGCGCGTTTAACGTGAATCTCCCGTCGGTGGGCGTGGGCAGTTCCTTGCCTGCGACATTCGCGCTCACGATCGCAAAGCTTGCCAATAACAACCTCTTAAACCTAGAGCTCTCCGCCCTTCAGGCAGAAAACAAGGGTAAGGTGATCTCGAGTCCGCGGCTTATTACCGCGAATGACCGGAAGGCGGAGATCAAGCAAGGTCAAGAGCAGTTCTTTAACCTTGGTTTTGGTCAGAGCATGCTGCAGCAGGCGGTTTTAGGGTTGTCGGTGACCCCGCAGATTACCCCGGACAATCGCATCATCATGTCCGTGAAGGTCACAGACAACAGCTTCGCCAATGCCGTGGCCGGAACCTTAGACGAAAAGAGCTTAAAGACCCAGGTCCTTGTCAATAACGGGCAAACCGTGGTCATCGGCGGTATTTACCAAAATAGCCGTCTGCGCACGGTCACCAAGGTGCCGTTCTTGGGAGACATTCCGGTTCTCGGTTATTTATTCCGAAACACGTCCGTGGCCAATACACGCACGGAGCTCCTCATCTTCCTCACGCCACGTATCTTGGCGCCTTCCTTGTCTTTACAATCAGGTTGATTTATCGCCCTCATGCTGGCATAACGCCAGCATGAGGGGACTTGATAGAATTTTCCTGGTAGGCCCCATGGGGGCCGGGAAATCAACGATCGGGCGTTGCTTGGCGGAGCGACTGGGGCGCGATTTTTGTGACTGCGATCACGAAATCGAGGCGCGTACCGGTGCGAGCGTTTCCCTGATTTTCGCAGTGGAGGGGGAAGCGGGCTTTCGTCGCTGGGAGACGGCCGTCCTTCAGGACTTAACGGCGCGCCCTCATGTCGTGCTTGCCACCGGTGGCGGGGCCGTTCTGGCGCAGGCCAATCGCGAGCTCTTGAAGGCGCGCGGACAGGTCGTTTACCTCCATGCGGACTGTCATACTTTGTGGGAGCGCGTCCGTAAGGATCGTAGTCGCCCGCTGCTTCAGACCGAGGACCCCAGGGCGCGCATAGAGGCCTTGTACGCGGCACGTGAGCCCCTGTATCGGGACCTGGCGGATCTTATTATCGATACCGAGCGGCGTTCTCCACAGATGGCGGCGCACCTTATCGTTTGTGGTTTGAGGAGAGTCAGTCGTGTCGACCATGATGCTTGATCTTCCGGGTGGCGGTTATCCGATCCATATCGGTTCTGATCTGTTGTCCCACCCCGATCTTTTGTCGGCACCCGTTGGGCGCGGTAAGGTGGCGATCATCACCAACGAAGTGGTCGCGCCTTTGTACCTTGATCGCCTCATGGCCTCTCTGGCGCGTTTTAAGCCGACGGTCGTCGTGGTGCCGGACGGCGAACAACAAAAGACCTTGGTCACCATAGATAGGATCGTAGGCGAGCTCTTGGCGGCGCGTTGCGATCGGGGCACGACGCTTTTTGCGCTAGGCGGCGGTGTCGTGGGCGATATGACCGGGTTTGCCGCGGCGGTCTACCAGCGGGGCGTGTCTTTCGTGCAAGTCCCCACGACCTTGTTGTCCCAGGTCGACTCCTCGGTAGGCGGCAAGACCGGCGTAAATCATGCCTTCGGCAAAAACATGATAGGCTGTTTTTATCAACCGAAAGCGGTCATTATCGACACTGGTACCTTGTCTACCCTTCCGGACCGCGAGCTCTCAGCCGGGATCGCCGAAATCATCAAGTACGGCGCGATCGGCGATGCCGCGTTCTTCGCGTGGCTTGAGGCACATATGGACGAACTCCTGGCGCGCGCGCCTTCCGCGCTCGCCTGGGCGATAGAGACCTCGTGTCGTAATAAGGCCGCGGTTGTGCAGGCCGATGAAAAAGAGTCGGGCGTGCGCGCGCTCCTTAATTTCGGTCACACCTTCGGGCACGCCATCGAGACCGCTATGGGTTATGGCGCATGGCTGCATGGCGAGGCGGTTGCCGTGGGCATGGTGATGGCGGCGCGCTTGTCTCGCCACATGGGCCTCCTTTCCGCAGAGGAGTTTGGGCGGCTAGAGCGCCTTGTCGAGCGCGCGCGCCTACCCACGCGTGCGCCTGCGATCGAGGCGGAGCGCTTCTTGGATCTCATGGCCGTGGACAAGAAGGCCCAAGGTGGCCAAATGCATTTCGTGTTGCTGCGCGCGCTCGGTGATGCGTTCTTAACGAAAGATGTGGGGCAAGAGGCCCTCCGGGGCGTGCTTGCCCAAAGTCACTCACAAGCCGTGGCCGGGCGCGACCTTTAAGCCATGCACTGCAAGACGGCCATGGTCGTCAAGAGAGGCCTTCATTGAATCGCTTGTTCTTCGGCAGTATACTCGCTCACCCCTTTTGCGACGGTTTTGACCGCTCTGACCTGTGAATTCATTACGAGAGCCGACGGGCCTATACCGTCCCCAGTTTGAAAAAGATGCCTGCGGATTCGGTCTTATAGCGCATCTTGATGGCGTCCCTAGCGCATGGATCGTTCAGACCGCGATGGGCTCGCTTTCCTGCTTAACCCATCGCGGCGCCGTGGCCGCCGACGGAAAGAGCGGTGATGGCTGCGGTCTACTGCTCGCCATGCCCGACGCGTTCATGCGCAGGATGGCGCGCGCGGCGGATATCGCGCTCGGCGCCTCCTATGCCGTAGGCGTTTTGTTCTTGTCGCAGGATGCACCACGGGCTGAACTCGCTCGGCAGACGCTGCGGGAGGAGTGCGAACGCGAAGGTTTTCGTGTATTGGGTTTTCGCCCCGTGCCGGTCGATGCCACGGCCTTAGGTACCGAGGCGCGGAGCACGATGCCGCGTATAGAGCAGTTGTTCGTCGCCAACCCCGAGGCGGACTTAGGCTTCGCTGAGGCCAAGCTCTATCTCGTGCATAGGCGTGCGGAAAAGCGCTTGGAAGCGACCGATCACGATTTTTATGTCGCGAGCTTCTCGACGCGCCTCCTTTCTTATAAGGGGCTCGTGATGCCGGCCTATTTGCCGGTCTTTTATCCAGACTTGAAGGCGGAAGACTTCGCCTCGTCGATTTGTCTCTTCCATCAGCGATTCTCGACCAATACCTGGCCCCAGTGGCGTCTCGCCCAGCCGTTCCGCCATTTGGCGCACAACGGCGAGATCAATACGGTTCAAGGGAATAGATCTTGGGCCGCCGCGCGTAGCTATACGCTGGTCTCGCCACGCATCCCGTTAGAGGATGCGCGGCCCTTGGTATCGCAATCGGGTTCCGACTCCATGAGCCTCGATAATATGCTCGAGGCCCTTTTGGCGGGCGGCGCGGATTATTTCCGGGCGATGCGGCTTTTGATACCGCCCGCCTGGCAAAACATCCCGACTATGGACCCGGATCTTCGTGCGTTTTACGAGTTTCATTCCATGCATATGGAGCCCTGGGACGGGCCCGCCGGTATCGTCTTCACAGACGGCCGCTACGCCTCTTGCGTCATGGACCGCAACGGTCTGCGTCCGGCGCGCTGGGTGTTGACGCGTGATCGCCATATTACGATTGCCTCGGAGACGGGGGTTCATGGCTATGCAAATAGCGAGGTCCTCGCCAAAGGTCGCTTAAGGCCCGGAGAGCTTTTATCCGTCGATACCGCGACCGGGACTTTATTGTTGCCGGCCGATATCGATAAGCGGCTCGCCGCGGGCAAGCCCTATCGCCAATGGCTCGATCGTCATATCAAGCACCTTGAGGGCCGTCTCGATAGCACGGATCTGTGCCGTCTCCGCGACGATGAGCCGGCGGTCGCTATTTATCAGAAGATGTTCCAGGTGACCTTCGAGGAGCGCGATCAGATCATTCGCGTCTTGGCCGAGGATGGCCAGGAGGCGACCGGCTCCATGGGGGACGACGCCCCTATGGCGGTGATGTCCGCCCAGGCGCGATCGCTTTATGATTATTTTCGGCAGCAGTTCGCGCAAGTCACCAATCCTCCGATAGACCCCCTGCGGGAGGCTATCGTGATGTCGCTTAACACGAGCTTTGGTCCGGAACGGAATTTGTTTGAGGAAACCGCGGAGCATGCGCGCCGCCTTGAGGTGCGTTCGCCGGTCTTGAGTCGCTGCAAGTTCGCCGCGCTTTTGACCCAGAAGGACCCGGAGTACGCGCTGACACGCTTAAGTCTCCAATATGATCCCAGGGAGACCTCTCTTATTCAGGCGATTCAAGGCCTTGCCGCGCAAGCGATCGCCGCGGTCCAATCGGGGCGCGTCATCATTCTGCTCTCAGACCGCGATATAGTCGTTGGCCGTTTGCCCATCCATGCGCTCTTTGCGGTGGGCGCCGTGCATCACGCGCTCGTCAAGGAAGGGTTGCGCTGCAATGCCAATATCGTTATAGAGACCGGAACGGCCCGCGATCCTCATCATTTCGCCTGCCTTATTGGCTATGGGGCGACTGCGGTATTTCCTTATCTGGCCTATGAAGTGATAGGGGATCTCGTGCGCACGCATGAGATCACGAGCCAAGACGAGGCGCATGCGGTCAAGAATTTCCGTAAGGGCATCAACAAGGGGCTATTGAAGATCATGTCCAAGATGGGCATATCGACGATCGCCAGCTATCGCGGCGCCCAGCTTTTCGAGGCCATAGGCCTCAATGAGGAGATCATCGATCTCTGTTTTCGCGGGACGGTGAGCCGCTTGAAGGGGAGCGCCTTCGCGGATTTCGAGGCCGATGGCGCCGGTATCGCGAAAGAGGCCTTCAATGTGCGTAAGGCCTTGCGTCAGGGCGGCCTGCTGAAATACATCCATGGCGGCGAATATCACGCCTATAATCCCGATGTCGTGCGTACGCTCCAAGACGCCGTGCGTTCGGGCCATTACGAGGATTACAAAACCTACTCGGCGCTCGTCAATGGCCGCAAGCCGGCCATGATCCGCGACTTGATCGGACTGCGCTCCGACCAAACGCCGATTCCTTTGAAGGACGTGGAGCCGGCTACCGCGCTCTTTAAGCGCTTCGATTCCGCGGGCATGAGTCTAGGTGCGCTCTCGCCCGAGGCCCACGAGGCCTTGGCCATCGCTATGAATACCTTAGGGGGTCGTTCCAATTCCGGCGAAGGGGGGGAAGATCCCGCCCGTTATGGCACCATAAAGACCTCCAAGATCAAGCAGGTCGCCTCGGGACGTTTTGGCGTCACCCCGCATTATCTCGTTCACGCAGACATGCTGCAGATCAAGATCGCTCAGGGCGCCAAGCCCGGCGAGGGCGGCCAATTGCCCGGCCACAAGGTCAACGAGATGATCGCCAGGCTTCGTTGCTCAAAGCCGGGTGTGGCGCTGATTTCACCCCCGCCACACCACGACATCTATTCCATCGAGGATTTGGCGCAGCTCATATTCGATTTAAAGCAGGTCAATCCCACGGCGCGGGTCTCGGTCAAGCTCGTATCGGGCCCCGGTGTCGGGACGATCGCCGCAGGGGTCGCCAAGGCCTATGCCGATCACATTACCATCTCGGGCTACGATGGCGGCACAGGGGCTAGTCCCTTGAGCTCCGTCAAATACGCGGGCACGCCTTGGGAATTGGGTTTAAGCGAGGCGCATCAAACCTTGCGCGCCAACGGTCTGCGCGACAAGGTCGTGTTGCAAACCGATGGCGGCCTAAAGACGGGCTTGGATGTCATCAAGGCCGCGATTTTGGGAGCGGAAAGTTTTGGCTTCGGGACAGGTCCCATGGTGGCTTTAGGATGCAAATACCTGCGTATTTGCCACCTTAATAACTGTGCCACGGGCATTGCGACCCAGGATAGTCGTTTGCGCAGCGCGCACTTTCACGGTCTACCCGAAATGGTTATGAACTATTTTCGGTTTATGGCCGAAGAAGTTCGTGAGTGGCTGGCTTATCTCGGGGTCCCGCGCTTGGAGGAGATTATTGGTCGGACCGATTTACTGGTCTTGTTGCCGGGAACGACCACCCGACAGAAGGCCTTGGCCCTTCAGGACATCATCTCCGACGCGGGCGTGGCCGCAGACTCGCCGCAGCATTGCTTGACGGAGCGTAACCCGCCCTTCGATAAGGGCGAGCTTGCGGAACGTATTATGAAAGACGCGTTCCATGTCCTAGCCACAAAAGAGCCTGTGGTCTTGTCTTATGCGATCCGCAACGTGCATAGATCCATCGGCGCGCGCCTTTCGGGGGAGATTGCGCGGCGCTTTGGCGCGCCGGGATTGCCACCCCACACGATGACTCTGCGCCTCTCGGGATCTGCCGGCCAAAGCCTTGGCGCGTTTAATGCGCCAGGGCTTGATATTGAGCTCGAGGGAGACGCCAACGACTATGTCGGTAAGGGCATGGCGGGTGGGCGGATTATCATCTATGCCCCGCGCGACTCCTCCTTTAAAAGCGAGAAGGCGGCCATTATCGGCAATACCTGTCTCTACGGTGCAACCGGGGGGAGGCTCTATGCCGCAGGCCTTGCCGGTGAGCGCTTCGCGGTTCGTAACGGTGGCGCGGTGGCGATCGTCGAAGGCGTGGGGGATCACGGCTGCGAATACATGACCGGTGGTTGCGTCATCGTTTTAGGCGAGACGGGTCTTAATTTTGGTGCGGGCATGACCGGTGGTTTCGCGTTTGTTTATGATGAACATGGGGTTTTCGTGGATCGCTATAACCACGAGCTGATCGATATCCATCGTATCCTGGGCGAGTCCATGGAGGCCTATCAAGTGTTTCTGCGTGAGCGCATCGTCGACTACGTGGAATTAACGAAGAGCGCGTACGCGGCAGGGCTCTTAGCGGAATGGTCCAAGGCGGCAGGGCATATGTGGCTCATAAAGCCCAAGGCCGTGCGTATGGAAACCTTGCTCGTGGAGAGTAACTGATGGCGGACGTCTTTCGGTTTCTGGATGTGCCCCGCACCGATCCTGTCAAAAAGGATGTCGTCGTTCGCATCCATGATTATCGTGAGGTCTATGGTTCTTTTGGGGCTGAGAAGGCGGGCGAGCAATCCAGCCGGTGCTTAGGTTGCGGGAACCCTTATTGCGAGTGGCGCTGCCCGGTCCATAATTACATTCCAAATTGGCTCAAGCTTATCGCCGAGGGCAACCTTTTTGAGGCGGCAGAGCTTTTGCATCGTACGAACAGCCTCCCGGAGGTCTGCGGCCGAGTCTGCCCCCAGGACCGCCTTTGCGAGGGGGCGTGCACCCTCAATGACGGTTTTGGCGCGGTCACGATAGGGTCGATCGAAAAGTACATCTTTACCGAGGCCTATGCCCAGGGCTGGCGGCCCGATATGAGCGCCGTACGGCCTACCGGACGTAAGGTGGCCATCGTCGGGGCCGGACCCGCCGGCCTGTCTTGTGCCGACGTGCTCATACGGAATGGCGTTTTGCCCATAGTCTTTGATCGCAACCCCGAGATCGGAGGCCTTCTGACCTTTGGCATCCCGAGCTTCAAGCTTGAAAAAGAGGTCGTGCGCGTGCGGCGCCGGGTGTTCGAGGAGATGGGGATCCAGTTTCGCTTGAATACGGAGGTGGGCCGGGACGTGGCGTTCGGCGATCTCTTGCGCGACTATGATGCCGTTTTCGTCGGAGTGGGCACTTACGGTTCCCTCGAAGGGGGTTTTCCGGGCGAAGGGCTTGCCGGCGTCCATAAGGCCTTGCCCTATCTCATCGCGGTCACGCGCGCGGAACTGGGATTACCCGAGGGGGAGACGCCGCATATCGATCTCAAAGATCGGCGGGTCGTGGTGTTGGGGGGTGGTGATACCGGCATGGATTGTAATCGCACGGCGATTCGTCAAGGTGCAGCCCAGGTGACCTGCGTGTATCGGCGCGATGAGGCCAATATGCCGGGCTCTCGTCGCGAGGTCACCAATGCCAAGGACGAAGGAGTCCAGTTTACGTGGAATCGCGCCCCGGTGGAGATATTAGGGAAGGATCGCGTGGAGGGGGTGCGCGTGGTAGAGACGGTTCTTGGTAAGCCAGACGAGCGGGGGCGCAGGCGCCCCGAGCCCGTTTTGGGTACGGAACAGATTATCCCGGCAGACGACGTGATTATAGCCTTCGGGTTTCGCCCCAGTCCGCCTGCTTGGCTCGCGGAGTTTGGGATAGAGACCGAGCAGGGCGGTCGTATCAAGGCGCCCGAGGCCGGGCACCATCCTTATCAAACGACGCACCCCCATGTCTTCGCGGGAGGGGATGCGGTACGCGGTTCCGATCTCGTGGTGACGGCGGTGTATGAAGGCCGCCAGGCGGCGCAGGGCATCTTGGATTATCTTGAGATATGAGTGAAATACAGACGGTGTCGGACCGTAGTAACCGACTGCTCCGTGCCCTTATGCGTCAACCCGTCGATATGACCCCCGCCTGGTTAATGCGCCAAGCGGGTCGTTATCTTCCGGAATACCGGGCTTTGCGTGAAAAGGCGGGTTCGTTTTTGGCGTTATGTCAGAACCCGGAGTTGGCGTGCGAGGTGACATTACAACCGATCCGACGCTTTCCCTTGGATGCCGCGATTTTGTTTTCGGATATCTTGACGATTCCCGACGCCATGGGGCTGGGGCTTGAGTTCGTCGAGGGGGAGGGTCCCCGGTTTGCGCGCCCTATTCGCGACGCGCATGACGTAGCCCGCCTCAGCGCGCCCGATCCGCATGTCGGCCTCCATTATGTGATCGAGACCGTAGGCCGCGTGCGCCGCGAACTTGCCGGGATCTGTCCTTTGATCGGGTTTTCGGGCTCCCCTTGGACGCTTGCGACTTATATGGTAGAAGGCCAGGGAAGTACGGATTTTAAGCGCATAAAAGGCTTGCTGTTTTCTGACCCGTCTACCTTAGAGCGCCTGTTGCGGGTATTGACCGAGGCCGTTACGAGCTATCTGAATGCGCAGATAGACGCCGGCGCGCAGGCCGTCATGTTATTTGACACCTGGGGGGGCACGCTCGCGGCGCATCATTTCCTACGCTACTCGCGCGACCCCATGGCCTCCGTGGTGGCGGGTCTTACCCGTAAGCGGGATGGTGTCGCGGTCCCTGTTATCGTGTTTACCAAGGGTGGCGGTACGTGGCTGCCGGCGCTTGCCGATACGGGTTGCGATGCCTTGGGCATCGATTGGACCTGTTCTCTTGCACAGGCGCGTCGCCTCGTGGGCGAGCGGGTGGCGCTCCAGGGGAATTTAGACCCCATGGCGCTTTATGCCGATCCGGCGCGCTTGCAAGCCGAGGTGAAGGCCGTGCTGGCCGATTTTGGAAGGGGGCCGGGCCATGTCTTTAATCTGGGCCATGGCGTACTTCCCGATATCAACCCGGAGCGTGTCGCCCTCTGTATCGAGACCGTACATGCCGCAACTGCGCATAGTCTCGGGTAAGAACGGTGGGGCGTCCGCATAGTGTGGCGCAGTTAAGGTGAGAAAGCCCCATTTCGGGGCTTTCTATTTTAGGTTTTCCTGATGCGGCTAGGCGGTTATTCACATTCGTGCCCCCTGTCAAGCCATTTTGCACAGGCCTGTGTATCATTCCAGTGCGCACTTCACCAATTCATTTAAGTCACTGTAATATAAGAGCTTTATCTAATAGCCTATTTTTTCATCACTTTAAGGCAAAGTGAGTAATCAGGCCAAAGGCCGAGGTCTACTCAGGGCTTTTCAACAAAGTTATCCACAATGATTGTGGGTAACAGGAATTTGCTTTTGGGACCAGCTATTTAGCGCAATAAGCGCAAAAGAAGTTGAGGTTAGCCCGGTGTCGCAAGACCAGAAGGAGTATGGCTATTGTCGCGATTCGCGTAAGTTTGCCGGTTCCTTTGCGCCGTAGCTTTGACTACACGCATGACGTCGTATTGTCCCCTGGCGTGCGTGTTCGGGTGCCGTTTGGCAGGCGCCTTCTGATCGGCATCGTGATTGAGGCCCCAGTCGACCCTAGCCCCGGGCTCGTCTTGCGGCCGGTGACGGAAGTCATTGATGTGGTGCCGCTTCTCACTGAAGAACAGCTGGCCTTGCTGATGTTCGCGGCCGATTATTACCATCATCCCTTAGGCGAGGTCTTGTTTAGCGCCATTCCCTCGGCCTTGAAGCAGGGTGGCCGTTTTGTGGCGAGCAAACACTTTAGCCTCACCTCGGCCGGTGCGGCCTTGTCCGTTTGGCCGTCGCCGCGCGCCAAGCGCCGGGAGGCCTTATGGCGCGCCATTAAAGACGCGGGGGTTTTGTCCGAGAGCGATCTCAAGGGCTTGGGCAAAGGAGTCCACCCGGCTTTGAAGGCCTTGGTGGCCGCAGGCCTGGTGGCGGAGTGCGGACCGCCCTCGATAACGCGCAGCGAGCCTTGCGGGCTTGTGGATCTGCGCCCCGATCAAGGCGTCGCTTATGAGGCCGTGACACGCGATGAGGGGGGCTTTCAGGCCTCTCTTTTATTTGGTGTCACGGGGAGCGGCAAGACCGAAGTCTACTTAAAGCTCATGGTTGACGTCGTGGCGCGCGGCCGCCAAGCGTTGGTGCTCGTGCCTGAAATAGGTCTTACTCCACAGCTTGTTGCGCGCTTTCAGGCCGCCCTTAAAGGGCGCCTCGGCGTCCTTCATTCCGGCTGTACAGCCCATGAGCGGACGCGGGTGTGGTCGCAGGCCGCAAGCGGCGAACTGGCGGTCATCGTCGGTACGCGCTCGGCGGTTTTCGTGCCCCTTCAAAATCCAGGCCTGATCGTAGTCGACGAGGAGCATGACGCCTCGTTCAAGCAGCAGGATGGTTTTCGTTATCATGCGCGCGATATCGCCGTATTGCGCGCCAAACGGCTGGGTATCCCCGTCGTCTTGGGTTCCGCTACGCCCTCGCTTGAGACCTATCGGCATGCGCTCGAGGGTCGTTACCGTCTGCTTCGCCTGCCCGAGAGAGGGCCTGGGCGCAATATGCCTACGGTGCGTCTCGTTGATCTGGGGCGCGAGCGTGCCCGCGGCGGTATTTCGTTGCCGCTTCTCGATGCCGTCCGTGCGCGACTGGCCGCTCGCGAACAGGTCTTATTGTTTTTGAACCGCCGTGGCTACGCACCGGTCTTATTGTGTCCGGAATGCCGTTGGCATGCGCCCTGCGATCGTTGTGACGCGCGGCTCACCGTGCACGCGGCGCGTGATCGCCTTCGTTGCCACCACTGCGGCCATGAGCGCGCGATCCCCAAGGAGTGCCCCCGTTGTCGCCATGCCAAGCTTCTGCGCGTCGGGGAGGGTACGCAACGCGTGGAGGAGGCGCTCGCCCACATGCTGCCCGATGCACGCGTAGCCCGCATCGACCGCGACACCATCACGAACCGTTTGGCGTTAGAGGATGTGTTGCGGCGGGTCCGTGAACACGAGATCGACATCCTCGTGGGTACGCAGATGCTTGCCAAGGGCCACGACTTCAAGGACTTGACCTTAGTCGGCGTGATCCAGGCCGACCAGGGTTTGCATGGAAGCGATTTTCGGGCCGATGAACAGCTTTTTGCTCAGATCGTTCAGGTAGCCGGCCGCGCCGGGCGTGCCGATAAGGCGGGCGAGGTAATCATCCAGACCTTCCATCCCACACACCCGCTGTGGACCCCGCTCGCCAGACTCGACTATGAGGCCTTTGCCCAGAGCGCGCTTACCGATCGTAAGGAGGCCCGCTTTCCTCCTTACGCCTATTGCGCGCTTTTGCGGGCGGAGGCCTTGACGCCCGAGGCACCCGGGCGGTTTCTCGAGGCCGCCCGAACCTTAGGCTTACATACCGACTCTATTGTGTTAGGGAGCGTCCTACCCGCGACGCTCGCGCGCCGCGCGGGCTATTATCGTGCCCAGCTTCTTGTCAGCTGTTCGCGGCGCGCGGTCTTGCAATCCTGGCTTAGTACCTGGGTCTCGCGTCTGAGCGAGCTTCCGGAGGCCGCGCGTGTGCGTTGGTCTCTTGATGTCGATCCCTATTCGCTTTTCTAACCGCGCCTCGTTTCCGCAAGCCGCCGTATGTGGCGCGATCGGGTGTCCGCGCTTCGAACTGAAGCGCTTTTGTTTCTTTTCGCGGCTATGTGCACTCCAGGGTTGGAAATTTGGTAGCAGCTACTTCTCTAGATTATGCCGTTTTGTGTAATTAATACGGAGTGGGCTTCCGCAGAAAACCAATGCCCTCTTATATGCAATACATGGTTGGACAGCGATATGCCAAAGGTTGGAAACAGAAACGTTGAGCGTTGCGGCTGTAGAATTGTCGCACGGAAACGCCCGTTCTACGCGTGATAGCCGACATTCATGGGACAATGCGCGGAGGCGGATATTCGGCCATTGCGGTCGGCGGCTTCTGGGCCAACTGGGTCCGCTATGTGGTCTTGAGTGGTCACTGGGTAGGAATTCATGCCGAACGGCTTCTTTCCAAAACGGCGAATGCGTACTCTCGACCCCACAGGGGACATCAAGGATGCTCAATGTCAGGTCTGACTCCGTTGCCTTTTTTCTCACAGGTTGCCCACGCCGCCATCAACCTGCAGTTCCGTGCCGACGACAAAGCTGGACTCGTCTGAAGCCAGGAATACGGCCGCCATAGCCAATTCCCGCGGCGTGCCCATGCGGCCGATAGGGACGAGGTCTTTGATCTGCCCGCGCAAGGCTTCCTCCTGTTGCGGCGCCAGGCCCAGCTTGCCCAACGCCGCCGTCTCGGTCGGACCGGGACTCAAGCCATTAACTCGAATGCCGCGTGACCACAGTTCACCCGATAGGGTGCGTGCCAGGGAGAGCAAACCCGCCTTGCTCGCGGCATAGGCGCTGCTTTGCGGTAGGCCGATGTGTGCGCTGACCGAGCCGCACAGGATCACGGACGACGGATTCGCCAGCAAGGGCAACAAGGACTGGACGAGGAAGAACGGGCCCTTGAGGTTGATGCCCATGAGCCGGTCGTAAGCGGCTTCGTCCCAATCCGGCAACGGGCGGTGGGTTACGTCGCCCGCGTTCGCATACAGCACATCGAGGCGCGGCCACTGCTGCGCAATCCGTTCCGCCAACGCGCGCTGACCTGCGATGTCGCCGGCATCGCTCTGGAGCAACAGCGCCGAGTCGCCCAGTTCCCGGCCCGCAGCTGATAGGGCGGCTTCGCTGCGCCCGGTGATTGCTACCGTGGCACCTTCTGCCAAGAACTGGCGCGCGGTTTCCAGGCCGATGCCGCTCGTGCCCCCCGTAATCAGTGCGTATTTGTTTTGAAGTCGTGACATACCGTGTTTTCCTGAAGACGTGGAAGGCGGCATTCTCCAATTAATAGTATCCTTTGCATAGTAGGCACCTTTTGGGTACTAAAGGAGGAAAGGGATAGCTATGACAGTTCAAAAGACAACGCGGCCGCAAGTCATTGCTGCGGAAATCTGCCCCACCGAACGCTGCCCGATGGTGGACTTCGTGAACCTGATCTCCGGCAAGTGGGCCATCCCCATCCTGTACCGGCTGATCGTCATTGATGCACCTATGCGTTTCAGCCATCTTCAGCGAGCCGTGGCACCGATCACACAGAAGGAACTGACCCGACAACTGCGCCTGTTCGAGCACCGAGGGCTGGTTTGCCGCACGATCTACGCCGAAGTGCCGCCACGGGTGGAATATGAAGTGACCGAGCTGGGCAAGACGTTGCGGGCCACATTGGACTCCCTGGCCGGCTGGATGCGGATCCATGGGGATCGGTTGGTGCGCGAGTGAAGGGAAAGCACTGCAAATCGCTGCCCGAAGGCCGCCGGTCACCAACAGAGACATAGGGCCATCTGCCATAAGTGGGCATGCCTTCTTGGTTTGCAGCCTAACACGCAGGCATTTGGTAGCAGGGAATCCGTTCCAACCAATGGGCGTTTCGAGGCAGTTATGGGTAAGAAACTGATTCCAACCACGACAGTAATGGCTACTCAAGCGGTTCAAGCCTCGAAAATTCCCTCATTCGACCCGAGAATGCCTATAGCCTTTTTAGCGTGATGCGCTATGGTTTGCTTATCCAAAAGTTTCCAGGCTATATATTCCCGCTCCACATGCCTGCGGGCGACCTTTATGGGAGCTTAAGTGACCATCGATAAAAAATCCGGCACTGGGTTCTATTGGATCATCGGTATTACGCCCATTACCGCAACCGCGATTTATTTCGGATTTCGTTTGTTTGGCATCGCGATCGGCTTACGCGGGATGCTGCTTATGATCGCCTTGTTGCTTATCATCAAAATTGCCCTCTGGTTCGTCTTGCGTTTCTTTTTCTTGAAGCTGCGTGACGACGAGTATCATTGACGGGGGCATAAACGCGGTCCTTTTAAGGCGCAAGCTTCTCCATCCCTCAAACGAGCGCCGACACTAGCGTCGGATATCAGGCCGTCATGGCGTCTATCGCTTTATTTTGGGGGCGCTAGAGGCCGTATGACGTGCCATGGCGATACGCGTGCGAGCCGCGCTTGTTGACACGGACGCCATAAGCCCTTTAACGTAAGGCGACTCTTCGGGATCACCCATGTCACGACTTCGTACCTACGCACGCTGGATGCTCGCCGCCTGGTTTATGGCGGCGCTCTTGTTGCCCGTGCAAACGTTCGCGGCTCGTGTGGGTGCGCATATGACAAAAGCCTGTCACATGATGCCCGGAATGACGGCGATGCATGGCTGTAGGTCGAAACAAGCCATGAGTTCGTGTCATAGGCTCCAATGCCGTCATGTGCCCGGTTTGCGTACAATAGGGCTTTGGGCGGCGCTTCCTACGCCTGCGCATTTTCGCCTAGCGGATGTGGCTTTTGTACCGGCCCTTCATCAGCCCATGGAAGATCGCCCCATGGTGCGCGGGCCCCCCTTCTATCGGCAGTTTTCCCGCCTTTTGATTTAACCCTCTTCTCGACTTGACGGTCCCGTAACGCGCTTGCGGGCGTTGCTGTTTGTTCGAGGAGTGGATATGAAGTTTTTTCGTTTTGCCCTAATGTGGACGTTTTTTGTAAGCCCTTTAGCGGTCGCGGCATCATTGCCTATGACCTTATCGGAAGCCCGCGCAAGAGTGCTTGTGGTCGCGCCCACGCTTGCCGCCGCCCGCGCCAAAATTCGCGCGCTCCGCGCCGAGGCGCATTATAAAACGACCCTTCCCGACCCGATCTTAGGTTTTGGTCCCCAAAATCTCGATTCTACGCAACCTACGCTATCGCACGATAATTCATCGTCTTTTGTCGTGAGCTTGAATCAAAACTTCCCCCCTTTCGGAAAGTTGCATCTGGCGCGCAAGGGCTTAGACGAGAATGTGCAATCTGCGCGCATGAGGCTTCAGGATGAGCGCGCACGGCTTATCGCGACACTTACCGTCGATTTCTGCGATTATTATTATGGTAAGCAGGCGCTCATAACCTTGCGTCGCAATAGGCATCTCGCCCATGTGATCGCACGCAGCGCCCTTTTTCGTTACCAAAGCGGCCACGGAACTCTCGCGGGCCTTCTTCAGGCCCGCTATGCCGTAAGCGGTATTGATGATGCCATCGCTCGATTGCGGGGCGCTTTGGCCGTACGTCGCGCGACACTCATGCAACTCCTTTCGGTTCGACATTTCGAGACGGCAACGTCAAAGCCCGATATTCCCCACCCGCCTCCGTTTGTGCTCTTGCTCAAGGGACTTACCTTAACGCCACGGTTTGCGGCCGATGAGGCGCGCGTACGCGCCGCTCGCGCGTTTTTGCGGGCATCTCGTCGTGATCTGGCGCCAAGCTTTGCGATCGGGGCGAGCTACGGTTTTCGCACGGCGCCGAGCTATCCAGGCGGCCCTAAGGCCCCCAATCAGATATCGGCTGAGATCAGCATGAGCCTGCCCATTTTTCCGGGGCAACGAGAGGATCAGCGCATCGATCGACGCGTTGCTCGATTGGATGGGGCACGCGACCAGGCCGCGGCCTTGCAGCTTTCCTTGCGCCAAGCCGCGCTTGCCGCAAGGGCGGCCCTTCAAACGGCCGATAGGCGTCTGAGGATTTTAAGTGATCGGCGTTTGCCGGAGGCCCGTACCGCGTTTCGTGCCGCACAAGCGGCGTTCGCAAGTGGACGCATGTCGCTTGTGCGGACTTTGCGTTACGCGCGTGACGTCCGTAGTACGCAATTGGCGGCCTGGCAGCTTCGTAGCGAGCGCGCAAAGGCGTTGGCGACTCTGAACTATCTCGGTACCCATGCGGAGACATCTTATGCGCGTTAAACCCCTCTTTGTGATTGCCGCGAGTTTGCTTGTCGTGGCAGTCGGCGTGATCGTGCTGCGCGACCGTACCGCATCTCACGTCGCTCCCGGTAAGGCCATAAACACCCCCGCACGACGCATCCTGTATTACCGTAGCCCCATGAATGCCGCGATCCATTCGCCGGTACCCATGAAAGACGGGATGGGCATGAGTTATTTGCCGGTCTATGCCCCATTAGCGTCGAGGTCAATGTCCGGACACGATGGTGGGAAATCGTCCGCACGACGTATTCTGTATTACCGTAGCCCCATGAATCCCGCGATCCATTCGCCGGTACCCATGAAAGATGGGATGGGCATGAGTTATTTGCCGGTCTA